>JAEEGL010473446.1_pt1 | contig 32027 bp, 22 predicted proteins | sample 9134231 | NCBI WGS metagenome assembly JAEEGL01 (sample SAMN16246548, study PRJNA631951) | gut metagenome | biome: gut microbiome; feature: rumen; material: fiber-attached | host: Bos | place: Iran: Karaj | collected 2018-10 | reverse complement strand
GACAAACTTGTCAAGAAGATACAGAAAGAACTCAACGCAAGACCAAGAAAAAAACTCAATTTCAGTACACCTGTCCGTGAGTTCTACAAACATTTTTCTTAACTTTGTCACATAATATGCATTTGCTTGTTGACTCTACAATAAATGTAATGTTGGTCCTTAACGTGAAATTTTCAAAAAAATTGTGTAGAGGATATTGTTTTCTTGAAAAAAAATAGTAATTTTGCAAGTTGAAATGAAACGTTTGCTATACATATTCACCCTTTGCGTAGCGCTTGCTGCTGGACCAGTGAGTGTTAACGCCTTTGCCACACCTCGTGTCGAGCAAGTATCGAGCGACGAGACCACCGTATATGGTGGCAAGGGCACCATTGCTATGGTGGCGGGTGAGAGCGACGCAACATTCAACATCTACTCTATCACAGGTCAGCTCATCAAGAGCGTGCGCGTGGCTGCTGGCACTAAGGTCACCATCGATGTCCCAAAGGGCTTTTACATCGTGAAGTGCGCTGGCAAATGGTCGCGCAAAGTGGTTGTAAAGTGACACTGTCATGAAAAACCTGTGCAGGCGAGTTCTCGCCAAATTCAAAAAGAGGTATTCCACAAATTCCTCTTTTCTTTTTTATACCCAAAGCATTAGAGCACTAATATTGCTCAGCACGATACTGCTAGCGTCACTTCTTGTTAGAGCCGGGAATGAGGATTCAACCACCGTAAGCATGCTGGTGATGTCGCCTGGTGAGGCACTTTATTCACAGTTTGGCCATACGGCACTGCGAGTTGAGGCGCCTGGACAAGACTACTGTTTCAGTTTCGAAGAGGTGCCAGGACTGACAGGGATGCTTGAGTTCTTTCTTGGCAAGACTGATGCCCATATCAATGCCGTGCCAACAGCCAAATTCCTCGAAACCTACAAGCAAGAAGGGCGGCATGTAATGCAATACACTTTATCGCTCAACACTCAGCAAAAGCAAAAATTGTGGCGACAGTTAAAAGACGACTGCGTGAAAGACGAGCTGCGCAAGTTCAACCTCTTGCAGAACAACTGCTCGTCGGTGTCGCTACATGCTGTGGAAAATGCGCTTGGAGATGAAGCAATTGACTTCAACGGTTGGCCCGAGCAGTTCCAGATGATAAACGGTGACGGTGTGAGGTATCTTTCTAGATTTTCGCCCTGGCTAGAGTTCTGGAACATGACATTCCTTGGCTCTGAGAGCGACACCTATTGGGAGCATGAGCAACAGATGTCGCCCGAATTGATGCCCGATGTGCTTAAAAAAGCATCCTTTGTGGCTGCCAACGGCACGAAACGCCCAATTATAAGCAATGAAAAAGAGCTGTTACCACTTATCAACGAATACAAACCATCGCCACTGACTCCAACGCGAGTGTTCGGTTTCTTACTGATTTTCACCATCCTTATCACCATCGCTCAAATCAAGTGGAAGATAACCACTGTGCCACAAGCTCTCGACGTACTGCTTATGACTGTAGTCACACTCGGAGGCATAATTCTGCTACACACCAGCTTCATATCTGGACTCTTCGGAATGCACTGGAACTGGTACCTTATCCCCTTCAACCCCTTGCCATTCATCATCTGGCTGCTGTGGCGCAAACGCCGGTGGTTCAACAAGGTGTATCTCTTTTACGCATTAGTCCTAGTTCTCTTCATCCTAGCTACCCCATTAAGCCACCAGCTAGACCTACCTCACCAACTCATCACCGCAACACTGGCGGTGAGGTGCCTTGCTAATAGATAATATTTTTTGCACGTGACAAGTCACGCCATACAAGTTAGCGTGGCTCAATTATTAAAAAATGTTATAAGAAATCTTTGTTTCCCACAAAATCATTAACTTAGCAAGCTTAAAATGAGAAAATTGTCATGATACTTGCCGAGTTGTTTCCATATTCTCGCCTGATTTTTACCATTTTGTATGGTATTACGGCAGTGGCGATTATCGGTGTTGTGGTGAGTGAGAACCGCAATCCCGTGAAGACTTTGGCGTGGATCACCGTGCTCATTTTGCTGCCTGTGGTTGGCATTATCCTCTACATTTTCTTTGGGCGCAGCTTGCGCCACATCCGCATGATATCGCGCAAAAAGCGACAACGGCTCACCAACCGTGATGACATCAAGCATCTGATGCGTTCACAGCAAGTGATCCATTACGACACCCTCAAGAGCGAGCGCCAGCAGATGATAAATCTCGTGAGCAGCATTCAAGGTTCGCCTTTCCTTGCCAACAATGCGGTTGAAATTTTCACCAACGGAAAGGACAAGTTCGACGCCTTCAAGCGCGACCTGCTGGCTGCCGAGAAATATATCCACATTCAGTATTACATCATCGAGAACGACAATATAGGCAATGAGATTGGCGACATTCTCAAGCAGAAGGTGCAAGATGGCGTGAAGGTGCGCGTGCTTTACGACCATGTGGGATCTTTCCATTTCGACATGTCCTATTTCAAGAAGCTGCGCAAAGCAGGAGTGGAAGTCTATCCCTTCATGCAAATCACCTTCCCTGAATTTGCCAACCGCATCAACTGGCGCAACCACCGTAAAATTGTGGTCATCGACGGCAAGATAGGTTACATTGGCGGAATGAACATCGCCGACCGCTATATCGACGGAGGTAAGATGAAACATTGGCGCGACACTCACCTGCGAGTAACTGGCGACATTGTGGCAGCGCTTCAGGTATCGTTTGCCATCGACTGGAACTTCATGAAGCGCGAGCTCATTGAGGTGCCAGTAGAAATGGTGGAACCTGGCAGCATAGCCAATCCAATAGGAATGCAGCTTGTCACTGGCGGGCCCACCAGCCAGTGGGTGAACATGGCATTTGTGTTCCAAAAGGCCATCGACAGCGCCCACAAGTGTGTATATATCCAGACTCCTTATTTCCTGCCCAGCGACCCCTTGCTCAAGGCATTGCAGGTAGCTGCGCTCAGCAAAGTTGATGTGCGCCTGATGATTCCTCGCAAGCCCGATAGCATATTGCTGCGATATGCGTCTTATTCCTATGTGAAACAATGTCTTGACAGCGGCATTAAAATTTACTTCTATGAGCCTGGTATGCTGCACTCTAAAGTGGTGGTAATCGATGACGACTTTGTCACCACTGGCTCTACCAATTTTGACTTCCGCAGCTTTGAGCACAACTTCGAGAGCAATGTGCTGATATATAGCCAAGAGTTCAACAAGCGCATGAAAGATGTGATGCTCATCGACATGAAAGATTGCACACGCATCAACCTGCGTCACTGGCGCAAGCGCCCAATTTGGCAAAAAACTGTGGAGAGCATAGTAAGGCTATTTGGGCCACTACTTTAATAGTTCATAGCTCACAGTTCATAGTTCACAGTTCCTTTCAAATCTGCTCTCTATAATCAAATAATAATAAACATGAAATCAATTAGAAGAATTGCAGTTGCGATTGCTGTCATTTTTGCAGTGATGGCAAGTGCGCAAAATGCTCCAAAGCGCGAGTTCCGTGGAGCATGGTTACACATCATCGGCCAGGGACAATATGCTAAGATGACGCCTCAGCAGACTCAGGACTACCTGCGTGACCAGCTCAACAAGCTCGACCAGGCAGGAGTTAATGCTGTAATCTGGCAGGTACGCCCACAGGCCGATGCTGCCTACGTGAGCGACCTCGAACCATGGTCACGGTGGCTCACCGGTGAGGCAGGCAAAGCGCCAGATCCAGTTTGGGACCCATTACAGTTCATGATTGACGAGTGCCACAGCCGAGGCATGGAACTGCACGCATGGATTAATCCCTACCGCGTGACAAGCGGCGAGAAAGACCAACCCGCCCCAGGACACATCTACTACAAGCATCCAGAATGGTTCCTCAAGTATGCCGACGGCAAGATATATTTCGACCCTGCATTGCCCGAGAGCCGCGACTTCATCAACCTTGTGGTGCGCGACATGATCACACGCTATGACCTCGACGCCATACACATGGATGACTATTTCTACCCCTATCCCGTGAAGGGTGCCGAGTTCCCCGACACCGCCTCATTTGAGAAATATGGCAAAGGATGGGGCGACAAAGGCGACTGGCGCCGCCATAATGTGGACTTGCTTATCGAGCAGCTGCACAACACCATCCAGAGCACCAAACCCTGGGTGAGATTTGGTATCAGCCCCTTCGGCATTTGGCGCAACAAGAAGAGCGACCGCAACGGCAGCGAGACTAATGGTCTGGAGTGCTACGACGCTCTCTATGCCGACTGCCCAAAATGGACAGCGATGGGTTGGGTAGATTACATGGTGCCCCAGCTCTACTGGGAACTCGAGCACAAAGCGGCGAGCGACCTAGTGCTCAGCTACTGGTGGAATGACCACGCCAACGGCCGCCACATGTATTACGGCCAGGCGGTGCGCAACGTGATGGATCACCACGATATCCCCGACACCCTCAACCCCACTCAGCTAAACCACAAGATAGAACTAATGCGCACTCTGCCCAATGTGCACGGAGTCACATGGTGGCCAGGCTACTCTGTCACCGAGAACTATAAAGGCGTGCTCGACTCACTGAGCGTCCATCAAATGCACACTAAGGCCCTATGCCCTGCCGTGACATGGCTCGACGATGTGCCACCACCTGCCGTCTCCAACCTGAGTGTCAACAAAAAGAAAGACGTGACAGTGCTCTCATGGGATGCTCCAGTGACCAGCGACCCGATGCAAGAAGCGATGAAATATGTGGTCTATGAATTTCACGGAAATTACAATTTCAATATCGACATAAATGATCCTTGGGCTATAGTCAAGGTGACCAACCAAACTTCTGTCACCTTACCAAATCCTATCACACTCAAGCAATCGAACAACTATAAACACAAGCCATCAGGCACAATCTACGTAGTTACCGCCCTCGACCGCTGCAACAATGAGAGCGCACCATGCGCCTCAAAAGTCATATACCATTAACCCCCTATTGACGTTTTTTACCATTACTTCTTTCCACGTTTCAAGAATAATGACTACTTTTGCAGTCGCAAAAATAAAGAAACAACATATAACAACAAATAAAACAGAAGATTAAATGAAGTTACTTGAAAGAAAAGTGGCGCTGATTACTGGTGCCGCACGTGGAATTGGAAAGGCTATCGCATTGAAGTTTGCCAGCGAAGGCGCTGACATCGCATTCACCGACCTCGTAATCGACGAGAACGGAAAGCAGACCGAGCAGGAGATTGCTGCTCTTGGTGTCAAGGCAAAGGGATATGCCAGCAACGCTGCCGACTTCGCTCAGACCGAAGAAGTTGTTAAACAAATCAAGGAAGAATTTGGCAAAATTGATATTCTTGTAAATAACGCAGGCATCACCAAAGATGGCCTTATGCTGCGCATGACCGAGCAGCAGTGGGATGCAGTGATTGCCGTGAACCTCAAGAGTGCGTTCAACTTCATCCATGCCCTCGTGCCCATCATGATGCGCCAGCGTGGCGGTTCTATCATCAACATGGCAAGTGTGGTTGGTGTGCATGGCAATGCCGGACAAAGCAATTATGCCGCCAGCAAGGCAGGCCTTATCGCCCTCGCCAAAAGCATCGCCCAAGAGATGGGAAGCCGTGGCATCCGCGCCAACGCCATCGCCCCTGGCTTTATCGAGACTGCCATGACAGCAGCCCTCCCCGAAGATGTACGCAAAGACTGGGAGCAGAAGATTCCACTGCGCCGCGGCGGCTCGGTTGACGACATCGCCAACGTTGCCACCTTCCTCGCCAGCGACATGGCAAGCTATGTAACCGGCCAGGTTATCCAAGTAGATGGCGGAATGAATATGTGATCCTAAGGGACTAAGGATTAAGTACAAAGGACTAAGTGGGCCTCATCGCTGCACTTAGTCCTTTTTACTTTTCTCTTTGTACTTTTCTAAGATGGATCCACATCGAAGTAGAGTCGTGTGGAGCGCATACGGGAGTCGGCGGCAAGGAGTTGCTCATAGAGGTCGCGCAAAATTTTCTTCACCTTTGTCATCGAGGCGGCAAGTTCCATCTTAAGGACTATTTGACGAATGTAGAAAGTTTGCACTCTCGCCACCATGGGCGCTTCAGGTCCCAGCACGCGATTGCCAAAGACCTTTCTGAGCAAGTTGCTGTAACGCACAGCCATCTCCAGCACCACATCGTCCTGCTTGTGCTTAAGGTAGATATTGATTATTTTGGTGAAAGGCGGATAGCCAAATTGCTGCCGCTCGGCAAGCTCTTGATTATAAAAACCTTTGTAGTCATGCTCCACCACGCGCTCAATGACGGGGTGAGAGGGGTTACTGGTCTGGATAATGACCTTACCCTGCTTGTTCTTGCGCCCAGCACGTCCAGCCACCTGTTCAAGCATGTTGAAGGCCCGCTCATGGCTACGGAAGTCGGGGAAGTGTATCATGGTGTCGGCATTAAGGATGCCAACAATGCTCACCGCATCGAAGTCTAGGCCCTTGGTCACCATCTGCGTACCAACGAGGATATTGGTTTTGTGTTGCGAGAATTCGTCGATAATGCGATCGTAACTGTTCTTGCTGCGGGTGGTGTCAAGGTCCATGCGTGAGATTTTCTCGCCAGGGAACACTTGGTCAATCTCATCCTCGATGCGCTCGGTGCCGTAACCCACAATCTCAATGCTTGGGTTGCCGCATGCAGGGCACACAGTGGGCAGAGTGATGGTGTGACCACAGTAGTGGCAGGTGAGGGTATCAACGCGACGGTGATAGGTAAGCGACACATCGCAGTTCACACAAGTAGGCACCCACGCACACTGCTTGCAGCGCACCATGGGGGCATAGCCCCTTCTGTTTTGGAAGAGAATCACCTGCTCATTGTTCTCCAACGCTTTGCGGCACTCGCTTACAAGCTCTTGAGAGAACATGCCATTCATCTCATGCTTTTTCCATGCCTTCTTGAGGTCGATGGTGTGCACCTGCGGCATCTCAATATCCTCATAGCGAGTGGTGAGTTCCACAAGCCCATAGCGACCGTTGAGAGCCTTGTAATAGGTGTCGATGGCAGGTGTAGCCGAACCGAGCACTGTCTTTGCGCCATGCATGTGCGCCAGCATAATGGCAGTGTCGCGACCATTGTAGCGTGGTGCCGGGTCTTGCTGCTTATAACTGGTGTCATGTTCTTCATCGATGATTACGAGCCCTAAGTTGCTGTAAGGCAAGAACACGCTCGAGCGCACGCCAATTATCACACACGGCTCACTCGAGGTGAGTAGCTTCTTCCATATGTCCACCCGCTCGTTGTCGCTGAACTTGCTGTGATAGATGAGCAGTCGTTCGCCAAACACCCGCCTGAGCCGCTGCGTGAGCTGTGTGGTGAGAGCAATCTCAGGCACGAGATACAATACCTGCTTGCCCAACGAGAGGGCATCGTTGATGAGGTGCATATATATCGACGTCTTGCCGCTTGAGGTAACCCCATGCAACAGCGTTATGTCTTTTTCTTTAAAGCAGTTGTGAATACTCTTATAAGCCGTAGTCTGCACCTCGGTGAGAGTTGGCAGTTCCACTACTCCCCCGCCCATCGACTCGAAGCGGTTTATCTCGCGCTTGTAGATCTCAAAGAGTCCATTCTTGCGTGCAGCGGCGAGCACCGGTTGGGTGCATCCGGAGCGTTGGAGAAGTTCCTCTTGAGTGACCTCCTTCACAGGCTTGCTGCGCTGCATCCAGTGCGAGAGGTCTAGATAGGCCAATAGCAGTTGCTCCTGCTTCTTGGCACGGCTCACACGATCGAAGAAACCATGCAGCCCCTGTTCATCGTTGCGCTCGATGGTCAGCCGCACGCAGGTCTCGGTTTTGGGACGATAGTTATCCATCACCTTCTCGGCAACATGCACTGCACCCTTGTCGAGCAGACGGCTCACAATGCTCTCCACGTTCTTGAAACCTGTAGCATTGGTGAGCTCTGTAATCTGCACCTTGCCGCGCTGATTGGTAAAGTCGAGAATCACCTTCTCGCGGTCGTTGATCTCACCTGGCGTTTCTTCTTCAAAGTCAGGATTAGGACTGATAAACGTCTCGCTCTCTACCTTTAAGCCGCTCGGCACTGCAGCTTTATACACCTCACCCACAGTGCACAAGTAGTATTCGGCAATCCACTGCCAGAACTTGAGCTGAGGATGCCGCAACACTGGTCCCTCATCGAGCAAGGCAAGGATTTCCTTCACTTTATAACCCTGCGGCTCAATGTCGTGAGTCATCACCACTATTGCCGTGTAGTACTTCTTACGCCCAAACGGCACAAGCACACGAAATCCCGCCCCAACAGTCATTAAATCGGGGACGCGGTAGGTGTAAGTTCCTTGCACCGCCAACGGCAAGACTACTTCAGCAAATTGTGACATAAATATTTTTTAGTTCTGGTGCTACAAAGATACTATTTTTTTCTTTTGTCGCAAAATATTGTCTTTACTCCTTCTCGCTGAGTTCAAGCCATCGCATTTCTTTCTCCTCGAGGAGTTGCTGGAGCTCGCTGTATCGGGCGCTTTTGGTGTCCATGTCGGTGATTACCTCGCCACTGGCAAAGAGGGTGTCGAGTTGCTTCTTCTCTGCAGTGAGGGCATCAATCTCGGTGGTGAGTTGTTCCAACTCTCGGCGCTCCTTGAAAGAGAGTTTATGGGAGTTGTCACGCACTTTATATTGCACTTTCTCCTTGGGCTTGGCAGCTGCACGCGCTGCTTCGGCATCAAGGCGGTCATGATAGTCCTTCCATGCCCTGTACTCGCTATAGTTTCCAGGGAAGTCCTTGACAACACCATCTCCCATAAACACAAAAGTGTGGTCAACAGTGCGGTCCATAAAGAAGCGGTCATGGCTAACAATTATGACACAACCGTTAAACTTCGACAAGTAGTCCTCGAGAATCTCAAGTGTGGAGATGTCAAGGTCGTTGGTCGGCTCGTCGAGGATAAGGAAATTGGGTTTACCCATGAGCACCATCGCCAGATAGAGTCGGCGTTTCTCGCCACCACTAAGGGTAGAGATATATTTCTGCTGCTCGTTGTTGTTAAAGAGAAATAGATTAAGGAACTGCGCAGCAGTATATTGCGTCTTCTCGTCGAAGTAGATATACTCAGCAATATCGCGCACTGCTTCAATCACCGTCTTGCTCTCGTCGAGGTTCATTCCCTCCTGACTGTAGTAGCCAAAGCGCACCGTCTTACCTATCTCGAAGCTGCCGCTGTCGCATGGCACCTCACCGAGAAGAAGTTTTATAAAGGTGGATTTCCCCACTCCGTTATCGCCCACGATACCAAGTTTCTCATAACGTGCGAAAGTGTATTCAAAATCCTTAAGAATCACCTTGTCACCAAATGCTTTGCTCACCTGGTGAGCAATAAAAATCTTCTTGCCTATATAAGCAGAGCTCACATTGAGGCGCACATCGCCACGGTCGCGGATGCCTCGAGCACGTTCCTGCAAGTCATAAAACGCGTCAATGCGGTATTGCGCTTTGTGCTGGCGCGCTTGTGGCTGACGGCGCATCCACTCAAGCTCGGTGCGCAGCAGGTTGCGGGCACGTTCCACTTGCACGTTCTGTGCCTCGATGCGCTCGGCCCGTTTCTCGAGGTAGTAGTTGTAGCTGCCATCATAGGTGTAAATCTGCTGATGGTCAAGCTCCATGATCTTGGAGCAGATGTTATCAAGGAAATAGCGGTCATGAGTGACCATGAGCAGCGTCATGGTACTGCGCTTGAGGTAGTTCTCAAGCCACTCTATCATGTCGATGTCGAGGTGGTTGGTAGGCTCATCAAGGATAAGGAACTGCGGCTCATCAATGAGAATCTTGGCAAGTGCCACACGTTTCACCTGACCTCCGCTGAGTTCGCCAACTGGCTGATGAAAATCATCAATCTTTAGCTGAGTGAGAATCTGCTTGAAACGAGCCTCATAGTCCCAGGCGTGGCAGCTGTCCATCGCCTGGATGGCATTTGTCATTGCCGTTGCATCGCCATCGGTTAATGAACGCTCATAGGCGCGCACCGCCACCGATGCAGCATCATCTCCTTCAAGACACACCTCAAGCACCGTCTTTGCTGACTCAAACTCTGGACTCTGCGGCAGGTAACCTATGCGCAGATTATTGCGGTAAATCATAGTCCCAGCATCAGGACTCTCTACCCCCGCAAGCAAGTTTAGCAGCGTACTCTTGCCAGTGCCGTTTTTGGCAATCAACCCCACCTTGTCGCCCTCGTCAAGTCCGAAGGAGATGTTGGTGAACAACGGGTCGTAGCCGTAAGATTTAGATAAATTCTCTACTTGAAGTAATGCCGACATAAAGTTCTTTTTTATTATAATTATAAAACGAGAATGTCACAATAATATTTTAACTAAACAAAATAGGGAAAAGTAAAAAAAAATGATTAAATTTGCGTTTTAATTCTAATGATGTTACACACAATCGTGCCTTAACGATTACATTACAGTGATTTATGAGTAAAATTACCAAAGTCGTACTGACAGGCGGACCTTGCGCCGGAAAGACTACAGCCCTAGCAAAAGTGGTAGAACATTTCTCTAACCTGGGTTACCAAGTATATACAGTTCCCGAAGTGCCTACCATGTTTGCCGTTGGCGGAGTCAACTATCTTACCAAGAATCAAGCACAATTCTATCAGGCCGAGAAAGCAACCCTGCAGCTCCAGCTCGACCTTGAGGACCGATTTGCCGCCATCGCCGCCGAAAGCGAGAAACCAGTGCTGCTAGTGTGCGACCGTGGCACCATGGACATCTCGGTTTACCTAAGCCCTGAGACCTGGCAGGCCATCACCCAAGAAGTGGACATACCCATCGACAAGCTTCGTGACTCGCGATACGACGCAGTACTTCACCTTGTTACAGCAGCTGATGGTGCCGCCGAATTCTACACCACCAGTAACAATGAGGCACGCACTGAGGGCGTTGACCTTGCTTGCTCTCTCGACAAGAAACTTCGTAGCGCTTGGACTGGGCATCCCCACCTGCGCGTGATAAGCAATAGCGAGAATTTTGAGAACAAGATTCGCCGTGTGCTGCGCGAAATTTCTAACGTGCTTGGAATTCCAGCACCTATTGAGAACGAGCGCAAGTTTATGGTTGAAGTGACAGGCGAAATCCCCAACGCCATCGAGACCGACATCGTTCAGACATATCTCATGAGCGAGCCAGGCACTGTAGTGCGCCTGCGCAAACGCATGATGCAGGGCAAGTATGTGTATCTGCAAACTACCACCAAGACCGTTGGCGACAACGAGCGCATTGTCACTGAGCGAAACATCAGCTACAACCAATACATGAGCATGATGGCACTTGCCGATCCTACGCGCCAATCAATTCACAAGATTCGCAAGAGCTTCATTTGGGAAGGTCAGTACTACGAGCTTGACCAGTTTATCGACCCAGACCCAGGATTCAGCATTTTGGAAATGGACAGCGAGACTAAGGGCGAGGAGACCAAGTTCCCACCATTCATCAAGGTCATCAAGGATGTTACAGGAAAAGTCAAGTACTACAACATTAACCTTGCCGTCAAGACGTTATACGATTAATCAATGCAGAATATTAAACATAAAATCACCACATTTTGTGGTGATTTTATGTTTTTATTTCAATAATGGCTCGGTAGATGGCGGTGCTGCTTGGGGGCGTGAGTTGTAGAGTGCCATCAATTAGTTTCCCATTCTCAATCACCGCCTCTTTCACTTTTGCCCACGGAGCATTGCTGGTGGATTGCTGCTCAATGCGGAACTCCGCCGAGCAGCCAGACTTAAGCATTTTGTTGCCTATCACACTGGTAATCGCCCCCATCGTTGGGCGCAGGTTCAGCTCCACACAAGGGTTAATGCCAATGGGGGGCTGAGATTCTGAATTTGGGAATTGTGCATTAAATAAAAGCATATCCACGCCAAACCAACCCTCATAATGTAGCGCTATCATTTCATCGACCACTTGTGTTAAGGCATCAACAACCTTGTCAAAATCAGGATATAAAGCAGTTATTCTCCTTTTCAATTCTTTCTCTTCGGCCACCAGCCCATGATTATATTGACTATGGCTATCGGTTTCAAAAACAGAGTACCCTCGCACTGTTGCCTTGCCATTCTCACAATAAAACTCCACCCCGAGGTCCATAGTCTTGTCTAACGTCTGCTCACAAAGCAACGACCCTTGCCGCTTGAGCGCTCCACGGCACCATTGCTCCAGTTCGAGAGAAGCGCCATCAAGTGTGTGATAAATGCCCCGTCCGCTACTTGACCACGGCGTCTTGATGAAGCAATCGCGATATTGCTTCACGAAGTCGAGCACATCGTCGGTAAGAGCAAGTTCCACAGGTAAGGGGCATAGCTGCTTACCCAGCAATTCCTTGAGGCGCAGATGAATGAGCACCGACACACGCCTATGCGAGAGTCCGCGCAGATGATAGATATTTTCTTTTGTAGGGAGGTTGTTGCTCGACGCTCCCCACTTGACGAGCCGACGCCGCAAGTCGAGGGACCATCCCCACGGCATGATCTGGTAGTCGGTCAACCTCCGCAACTCAGCACGTTTAATTGCATGAACGTCCAGACCAAAAGTGGAGTTTAGATATTCCAGCCACTCGGCATCAAGGTCACTGTCGGTAATCAGCAGCGAGCCTGCTTGAGCAAGAAATGCAGGCAGCACCGCAAGGTCGTGGGCCATCTGCATAGCAAAGGGTGGCGCCACATAATTGATGCCACCAGTTGCCAATGCCAAATCGTTCTGAGGATTAAATATGTAAACCTGCCTCGCCAAAGATCATTTGAGTTTCTTTCCGTAGGCAGTAAGCAGGCCTTTGGCCCTCAGTGTCTTTAGAGGCACTTTTACATCGATTTGTCCATCACAGAATGGACCTATAGCATAAGGTGTGAAAGAGAACACCATGTTGCCGTCTTTGATATAAAAATTGCCGAGGTCAACAGTTTGGATTTCCTGCCACCATTTGCTTTCCTTATCACGCTTGTCATATTTTGGCAACAAGCGCAACAACTTAGTGCGGCTAGTAATCACATCATCCATACGGATGGGACGGTTGAGTGCTGTATCAAAAGCATAGTAGGTATACATATAATCTGGATGCGCGCCACCATAGTAAATTTCATTGTATTCTACAAAGAACACGAGATTACCAACCACATGACTAAGCTTAAACTCGGTTGCATCGTACCACCTATTCAAGGGATATTCTTCGCTGTCAAGATCTTTCACTCCTGGCGTTCCGAAATCTTTGACCACGTATTCACTAAGCATCACGTTGTCATGCAAAATGTATTTTACCCAATTCTTTACGCAGTCACTTAGACTATTCACATCATTGATGCTTTTTTGGGGAAAATTGGGGTTATGGCTAGCGTAGAACACCTCTTCAATCAAAAAGTCATTAAGTGCTTTTGACTTCTTACCATTGATTGTGACTGGCCAGTCGGCAGACACAGTCTTTACAAACTTGAAACCTTCAGACTCAGTCTCATTTGGATCAAAAAAACGAACAGAATCGGCTGCTTCAAAATGCTGAGTTGTTACTTTTACTGCACCTTGCGCGCAAAGGGCAAAGAGCACAAATGAGAGAACAATTAATTTTTTCATTACTACTTAGAATTTTTTAGTTTGCACAAAAATAATAAAAATGTGTGATAACAACAAAAAAACGCATAAAAAACCATTAAATAATAGTTTTTTTCTCCACAAAAACTAGTCAAAAACACTACAGTTGAATTTTGGACAACTTTTTTAGAGTTTTTCACCTTTTGCGACTATTAAAACCTGAGTAACTTTGCATCGCATAATAATTAGGACAGCAATATTATATTGCACTTTTCTATACAGATTCTATTCATAAATTTAAAGTCCCACTCGTGAGAGCCGGGCTTTTTTTGTTAATGCACAAAGCATAATTCATAATGCATAAAAACCACCATCTAAAAACTGACAGCTTATAACTGACAACTGACAACTTTTTACTACCTTTGCACCCGTAAGTGAAAATGACATAGTTATGATACAGTTTCTCAAAAATATTACCATAATAACAGCTATACTGATTTCCACGTGGACACAAATGTGGGCACAAAGTGAGACTCCTCGTCCCGACAGCACCGCCACTACCGACAGCATCGAGGTGAGCCTTATCACCTTCTATCCTGGTGACGAGATTTTTGAGGTGTTTGGACACTCCGAAATATTGGTTACCAAAGGGAAGAACGCCTATTTCTTTAATTATGGTGTGTTCGACTTCAACTCGCCTAACTTCCTTGGGCGCTACATCATGGGTGAGACCGACTATATGTGTGCCATCATGCCTCCCACCCTTGACGGAGGCATAAAACCAGGTCGCAAGATAATAAAACAAGACCTCAACCTCACACCCGAACAGGCACAACAAATGCTCGACATGCTCTTGACCAATGCCAGGCGCGAGAACTGTGTGTACCGATATCGCCACTTCAGCGACAACTGTTCCACCCGTCCGCGAGATATCATTGAAAAAGCTATAGGTCAGGAAATTGACTACTCCAAATGCGACTATGTAGTGGGCAAAACGCTGCGGCAAATCATGACATATTACACACGCAATTATCCGTGGGAGCAATTTGGCATAGACCTCGCATTAGGTGCTGCCTGCGACACCGTGGTTGACGCACGAACACAGACCTTTGTGCCACTGTTCCTGATGAATGCCATCAGCAATGTGGAAGTAGATAATGGCAATGGCCCCGAAAAACTCGTAAAGGCCACTAATGTGGTGATGGAGGGCGATGACGACGGCCTGGTGCTGCCACCCACTCCCTGGTATCTACATCCGCTAACCGTAGCAATAGCACTTCTGATTTTCACCGTAATAATATCCTACCAAAACTGGAAACACCGCAAAGTGTCGCGTTGGTATGACACTTTGCTTTTCACGGTCGCAGGCTTGGCAGGATGCGTTATTTTCTTTGTGGAGTTCATCTCCACACACGAGGCAGTGCTGCCCAACTACAACATCCTGTGGCTGCACCCACTGCTTTTGCTACTCGCTATCCTTCCTTGGATAAAGAGAGCAAAGAAACCTTTACGATGGGCACACCTCATCAATATTGCCCTAATTGCCACTATGGCAGTAGTGTGGGTAAGTGGCCTGCAAGTGGCAAATGCCGCATTTTACCCCATCGTCGCTTCCACCCTACTGCGATCGCTGGTGAATGTGAGGAGGCAATAATGCACAATAATATCTATCTACCAGTTATCCAAAATGTTGTTACACAAAATTGTCAGCATCAAAAAAACTGACAACTAATAAGTGATAACTGAAAACTTTTTCGTACCTTTGCAGCTTGTTATGGATTTGGCACATTTTTTGCTGCAAAATATTATCTACACTGTTAAAAAACACAATTATATAAAAATATGTCATTAAATAGTTTTTTGAAATCCATCTTCGGCAACAAGAGTGAGCGAGACCTGAAGAAGCTTATGCCAATAGTGCATGAAATTCAGGCTGTTTATCCCGAAATCGAAAAGTTGTCGAACGATGATTTGCGCGCTCGTAGTGCTGCTATCCGACAGGAGATTCAAGATTATGTGCAGCCTCAGCGCGACGAGATTGCGTCTATCAAAGCCGAAATCGAGACCCTCGAATATGAGGAAAGAGAACCCATGTGGGCTAAAGTTGACAAACTGGAGAAAGAAGTGCTCGACCGCATTGAAGAGAAACTCAATGAGGTGCTGCCAGTTGTATTTGCCATAGTGAAAGAAACAGCGCGCCGATTCACCGAGAATGAGCAAATCGAGGTGACGGCAACCGACTTCGACCGCAAGTTAGCAGCTGACGGCCACGACTTCCTAGAGGTTAATGGCGACAAAGCCACCTATTTCAACACTTGGGAAGCCGGCGGTAACGAGATGACCTGGAACATGATTCACTACGACGTGCAGCTCATTGGTGGATCAGTTCTCCATCAAGGTAAGATTGCCGAGATGGCGACTGGTGAAGGTAAAACCCTTGTTGCTACCCTACCAGTGTTCCTCAACGCCTTGGCCGGTTGCGGTGTTCACGTGGTAACTGTGAACGACTACCTTGCCAAACGTGACTCGGAGTGGATGGGTCCACTCTATATGTTCCATGGCCTGAGCGTAGCATGTATCGACAAGACTGAGCCTAACAGCGAGGAGCGCCGCAATGCTTACAATTGCGACATCACCTTCGGTACCAACAGTGAGTTTGGTTTCGACTATCTGCGCGACAACATGTCGATGACCCCCGAAGATCTCGTGCAACGTCCACACCACTACGCCATTGTAGATGAGGTGGACTCCGTGCTTATTGATGATGCCCGCACGCCATTGATTATTTCTGGTCCTGTGCCCCGTGGTGAGGACCAACTATTTGACGAATACAAACCCAATGTGGAGCGTGTTTACGAAGCACAGCGCCGTCTTGTTACCCAGCTCTTGAGCGACGCCCGTCGCCTCATGGCTAGCGATGATAAAGAACAAGTGAAAGAAGGCACACTGCTGCTGTTCCGTGCATTCAAGGGTCTGCCTAAGTACAAGCCACTCATCAAGTTCCTCTCACAAGAGGGCGTGAAGCAGATGATGCTCAAGACCGAGGCATTCTACATGCAAGACAACAACCGCGAAATGCACATTGTGACCGACCCACTCTACTTCATCATCGAGGAGCAGAACAACACTGTAGAGCTTACTGACAACGGTATTGACGTGCTCACACGCGGTACCGACGACCCAAAGTTCTTCGTGCTGCCCGACATCGCCACAGAGCTCTCGCAAGTGTCGAACGAGCCCCTGAGTGAGGAAGAGAAGATAGCAAAGAAAGACGAGTTGCTTCAAAACTACTCGGTGAAAGCCGAGCGCGTCCACACCGTCACTCAGCTGCTCAAGGCCTATACCCTTTTCAACCGAGACGACGAGTATATCGTTGACGAGGAAGGCAAGGTAAAGATCGTAGATGAGCAGACAGGCCGTATCATGGAAGGCCGACGCTATAGCGATGGTCTCCACCAGGCTATCGAGGCAAAAGAGGGTGTGAAAGTGGAGGCTGCAACACAGACCTTCGCCACCATCACACTGCAGAACTACTTCCGCATGTATCACAAGTTGGCAGGTATGACTGGTACCGCTATGACCGAGGCTGGTGAGTTCTGGGAGATTTATAAACTCGATGTAGTTAACATCCCCACTAACCGCCCAGTAATCCGCAAGGACCTTCCAGCCCGCGTGTTCAAGACCGAGAAGGAGAAGTCCAAGGCTGTGATCGAGGAAATCGTGAAGATGCGCGATATGGGACGCCCCACCCTAGTGGGTACCACTTCGGTGGAAATTTCTGAGCGATTGAGCCGCCAGCTTAGTTTGCGACACATCGAGCATAACGTGCTCAACGCCAAGTTGCACCAGAAGGAAGCCGACATCGTGGCACAAGCCGGACGTCAGGTCAACGGCAAGGGTGTGGTTACCATCGCCACCAACATGGCAGGTCGTGGTACCGATATCAAGCTTACGCCTGAGGTTAAAGAGGCAGGAGGTCTTGCCATCATCGGCACCGAGCGCCACGAGTCTCGACGCGTCGATAACCAGCTGCGTGGTCGTGCCGGACGTCAAGGTGACCCAGGTAGCTCTGTATTCTTTGTATCTTTCGAGGATAAGGTGATGCGTCTGTTTGCCAGCGAGCGAGTAGTTAAACTGCTCGACCGTCTGGGACTGCACGACGGCGAGATGATTGAGTCGCCAATGGTAACCAAGAGTATCGAGAACGCTCAGAAGCGCGTGGAGGAGAACAACTTCGGTATCCGCAAGCACACTCTCGAGTATGACGATGTGATGAACTATCAGCGTAATGCCATCTACACCCGTCGTCACCATGCACTGCTTGGTGAGCGCATTGGCATCGACATCATGAATACCATCTACGACAGCATTGAGGAGACGGTCAACAAGTTTGACCCATCAGCTTACGAAGACCTGAAGATGCAAGTGCTCTCTACCTACGCTATTGAACCACCATTCACCGAGGAGCAATTCCGCAAGCAAGATTCACAAAAGAGCATTGACCAGCTCTTTGAAGCTGTGATGGAGGCCTTCAAACGTAAAACTGAACGACTCTCTGAAATCGCCAACCCTGTAATTCAAAGTGTGTGTGAGCGACAGATGAGCGAAGGATTACCCGAGCCTCAGGGCAAGATGAGAGTGCCCATTACCGACGGACGTCGCACCTATGGCATCGTCATCGACCTCAAAGAGGCATATGAAACCCAGAGCAAGTGCATTGCCAAGGCTTGGCAGAAGGCTATCCTGCTGCTTTCTATCGACGAGAACTGGAAGACTCACCTGCGTGACCTCGACCAGTTGCGTCAAAGTGTGCAGAATGCAAGCTACGAGCAGAAAGACCCATTGGTAATCTACAAACTCGAGTCATTCAACCTATTCCAGGCTATGCTTGCCGATTTGAACAACAAAGCCATATCATCGCTTATGCGTGGACAGATTCCAACTCAGGAAGGCAATCCCGAAGTGAGCCGCGCTCAAGAGGAGCGTCGTCAGCGCCAACGCTACAACGAAGGCCGTGGACAAGATGCTGTGGCAGCAGCTGCAGCAGCTCAACGCCAAGCCGGCATGAGCGCAAGCCAGGCAGGACGCGGACCAGTGGCACCAATCCGCAACGAAGGTCCAAAGATTGGCCGCAACGACCCATGTCCATGCGGCAGCGGCAAGAAATACAAAAACTGCCACGGAAAGCTGCAATAACCAATAATAGCAGACTACCAAAATACAACAATCCCCTTGAGTTTTCAAGAGTTCAAGGGGATTTTATTATGATTTGTGGATTTATTAACGGTACATCTTCTTTGTAACCTTGTCACCCTGCTTCTCAATCACGATGCCTGATTGTGGGCCATTGAGTTTGCGACCTTGAAGGTCATAGTACTCAACCGATGTTGGGGTGATAGTAACATCATTTATGCCTGTCCAAGTCTTTTTGTTATAAGGGAAAGTTACAACTAAATAATAATCATCTTGCTTCCAAGTATCGGTAAAATGATAAGTCACTGTTATACTCTTTTCATCATCATCTCTCAATAATCTAACTTCGGAATGAATTACGATGTCGTAGGCTGTTTTTCCAACAGTAATTGATGACGTTGTCCCAGGACCAGCTTCACTCTGAGGATACTCGTTGTCACAAGATTGAGTAACATCAAAATCATCCTCAAAATGCTCAATGACGATATCGCAATAGAACCAACATTCACTTAAATATATATTAGTAAGGGTCAAGCGATATTCATGTCTAAAAATAGTTGCAGCTTTCTCAAGAAGATAAGTATGTCCAGGGCTATTGATATAAGATTCTGGAATAGTGATGTAATCAGTGTCATACTCACTAGCATAGCTCGATAAAGAGCACAAACCAATCAATAAGGCTAAAATAATTTTTTTCATAATCTAGTAAATTTTAATATCATACATTGTTTTGTTGTTTCTCAAAGCGGCTGCAAAGGTAATCCATATTATTAAACCCTACCTTAAATAGTTAAATATTTAATTATAATTGATAGGAAAACGATTACATTATAGCGCAAAAAAATCCCCAAGCATATTAAAACTTGGGGACTAAATTATCAATACGCAACAATCAAACTGTGCGTAATGCGTCAAGTTGTGATTACAGTTGATTGTAATTGAGGTTTATAGCTGCTTCCATGCCTCTCCTCACGTCACCAGTCTCAAAGCCAGCCTTGAACCAGCGCATGCGCTGATCGCTGGTACCATGAGTGAAGCTCTCGGGCACAGCAAAGCCCTGACCGCGCTTCTGCAGGTAGTCATCACCAATCTTGAGGGCGCAGTCGATAGCCTCTTTCAAGTCGCCATCATCGAGCGAAGCGAACTGCTCGTTGTCGTAGTGAGCCCAGCAGCCAGCCAGATAGTCGGCAAGCAACTCGATGCGCACACTCTCTTTATTGGCCTGTGCACTACCCTGTCCATACTGGCGCATCTTAGCGTGAATCTTGTCGAGGATGCCAGTAAGATACTCTACATGGTGTCCAACCTCGTGTGCTATCACGTAGGCGTAGGCAAAATCGCCATCAGCACCTAACTGCGACTTCATGGTAGTGAAAAATGACAGGTCGATATAAAGGCACTGGTCACCACTGCAATAGAATGGACCCATAGCCGCCTGACCCTGACCACATGCTGTGCTTGTAGCACCAGTGTAGATAACCATCTTGGGATTTTTATACTCACCCAATCTCTGCTCACGGAAAATCTGTGACCAAATGTCCTCAGTGCCAGCAAGAATCTGACTTGAGAACTTATAAAGAGCTTGCTCTTCCTCGGTGAATTCAGTATGTCCTGGAGCTTGAATCTGATTATTGAATCCACCGCCACCTAACATGCCGCCCAGTACATCGCCTAAGTCAATACCCATACCGCCGCCAGCACCAGCGCCTCCTCCGAGACCACCCATGCTACTGCATCCTCCGCCATTGGACATTAAACCAATTAAAATAGCAATGACAATACCCATTAAACCTCCGCCAACGCCGGCCTTTGCGCCGCTACTCATGCCACGGCGATCTTCAACATTTGAACTTTCTCTGCGTCCATCTAAATTCATATCTTTTTGTTTTATTGGTTACAATAATATTATTTTATTATACAAAATACAAAAGTAGTTATTTTTTTAAAAAACAACAATAACAATCACAAAAAACATGCCAAAAACAGCAAAAAAATCGCCTTGAAAAATTTTTTTTCGCTTTTTTCAAAAAAATCTCGCAAAAACGCTTGCCAGTTCAAAAAATAGTTGTACCTTTGCAGTCGGAAATCAATAAGGGTTTCCCTTTTTTGACTCCGTGGCTCAGTTGGTAGAGCAACTGACTCTTAATCAGTGGGTCGAGGGTTCGAGCCCCTCCGGGGTCACACGAAAATCGGTTAACAAGCTATTCATTAGCAAGTTAACCGATTTTTGTTTTCTGACAAAAGTAACCAGAAAAGATTTGGAAGTACTAGGGATTACCACGAAGGCAAGCATATTCCACTCCATATTAATTTCACAAATGTCAGAAACTGACATCACAAAATATGCATTTGCTTGTTGACTCTCCACAAAATCTGGCAACTGATAACTGACAACTGAAAACTTTTTACTATCTTTGCAACTTGAAAAATTTTTTTTAATCTACATTCAATAAGTAAAATGAACACTTTGGCAACTAAGTATGACCCAAAAGCGGTCGAGGAAAAATGGTATAAGTACTGGATTGATAACGACTTATTCAAGTCGGTGCCCGATGAGCGTGAACCTTACACTATCGTGATACCACCACCCAACGTCACGGGTGTGCTTCACATGGGACACATGCTCAACAACACCATCCAGGACATCCTCATGCGCCGCGCGCGTCAAGAAGGCAAGAATGCACTGTGGGTGCCTGGCACCGACCACGCCAGCATTGCTACCGAGGCCAAAGTGGTGAAACGCCTCGCTGAGCAGGGCATCAAGAAAACCGACTTAAGCCGCGACGAGTTCCTAAAACACGCTTGGGATTGGACCCACGAACACGGCGGCATCATCTTGCAGCAGTTGCGCAAACTTGGTGCTTCTTGCGACTGGAGTCGCACCGCCTTCACTATGGACGAAATCCGCAGCGAAAGCGTGCTCAGAGTATTTGTTGACCTCTACAACAAAGGCCTCATCTACCGTGGCCTGCGCATGGTGAACTGGGATCCAAAAGCCCAGACTGCCCTCAGCAACGAGGAGGTAATCTATCGTGAGGAGAATAGTAAGCTTTACTACCTTAAATATTATGTTGCCGACGATGACATGAGCGGAGAGACTGGCGCTGAAGGCGAAATCGTGCACCGCGACGCTCAGGGCCGCCGCTATGCTGTGGTTGCTACCACACGTCCCGAGACCATAATGGGCGACACTGCTATGTGCATCAACCCCAAAGACCCAAAGAACCAATGGCTCAGGGGCAAGAAGGTGATTGTGCCTCTAGTGAATCGCGTCATCCCTGTTATCGAGGACCGTTATGTTGACATAGAGTTTGGTACTGGTTGCCTCAAGGTGACTCCAGCTCACGACGTTAACGACTACATGCTCGGCAAGAACCATAACCTCGAGACCATCGATATCTTCAATGCCGACGCCACCATCAGCGAGCAGTCACCACTCTATGTGGGCATGACACGCGAGGAGGTGCGCAAGGTTATTGTCGTTGACCTTGAGAACGCTGGTCTGATGGAAAAAGTAGAGGACTATGTGAACAAGGTGGGCTACAGCGAGCGCAACAGCGACACCGCAGTAGAGCCACGTCTGTGCATGCAGTGGTTTATCAAGATGCAGCACTTTGCCGACATCGCTCTGCCACCAGTAATGAACGACGACATCAAGTTCTTCCCACCCAAGTATAAAGCCACCTATCGCAGTTGGCTCGAGAACATCCAAGACTGGTGCATCAGCCGTCAGCTGTGGTGGGGGCACCGCATTCCTGCCTACTTCCTGCCAACTAATGACGAGGAGGAGAAGTTTGTGGTTGCACTTACAAAGGAGGAAGCTCTTGAAAAAGCTCACCAGATGCCTGGCTATGAAAATATCACCATCGATGACCTGCGCCAAGATGAGGATGCCCTCGACACATGGTTCAGCTCGTGGTTGTGGCCCATCTCACTCTTTGACGGCATTCGCAACCCTGGCAACGAGGAGATTAAGTACTACTACCCCACCAGCGACCTGGTTACTGCTCCCGATATCATCTTCTTCTGGGTGACTCGTATGATCATGGCGGGATATGAGTATGTCAAAGACATGCCATTCCGCAACGTATATTTCACTGGTATCGTGCGTGACAAGTTGGGCCGCAAGATGTCAAAATCGCTCGGCAACAGCCCCGACCCAATCGAATTGATGGACAAGTTTGGTGCCGACGGTGTGCGCATGGGCATGATGCTTAGCGCTCCTGCTGGCAATGACATCCTCTTCGACGAGGCATTGTGCGAACAGGGCCGCAACTTCAACAACAAGATTTGGAACGCGTTCCGTCTCGTTAAGGGATGGGAAGTTGCCGACATTGAGCAACCTGAGCATAGCCGTCTCGCCATCGAGTGGTTCCAGGCACAGCTCAACAGCACCATTGCCGAGATGAAGGACCTCTACACCAAGTTCCGCATCAGCGACGCGTTGATGGCAATATACCGCTTATTCTGGGAGGACTTCTCTGCTCTCTATCTCGAGATTGTGAAGCCAGCTTACCAGCAGCCCATTGACCGCGCTACACTTGATGCCACTCTCAACTACTTCGATGTGCTTCTGCGACTCATTCATCCATTCATGCCATTCATCAGCGAAGAGTTGTGGCAACACATCAGCGAGCGTAAGCCAGGCGAGAGCATTATGTATGCAATCGTTCCTGAACCTAAGCCAGTTGATGAGAACATCATCAAGGCGATGACAGAGGCTCGTGAGATTATCACTGCCGTGCGTAACGTGCGCGCAAGCAAAAATATTGCACAAAGGACTATGCTCCAGCTGCAAGTCGCCAATGCCGAGTGGAACAACACATTCCAATCTATCATTCTCAAACTCGCTGGTCTTGACGCTATCAAGAAGGTGGAAAGCAAAGAACCAACAGCAGCCTCATTCATGGTTGGCACCACTGAGTTTGCAGTACCTCTGCACGACAACATCAACGTTGCCGAAGAAATAGAGAAGCTTGAAAAAGAACTGCAATACACTCAAGGCTTCCTCGCAAGCGTGGAGAAGAAACTCAGCAATGAGCGCTTCGTTGCTAATGCCCCCGAGGCAGTAGTAGCCGCCGAGCGCAAGAAACAAGCCGACGCTCAAAGCAAAATTGCTACACTGCAAGAGACACTGGCAGCGCTGAAGGGATAAAACGTTTTTCTAGATTCATACTAGATGTTCTAGATTCTCTAGAAATTCTAGACCTAAAAACATCGGCAACGAAATTTCGCTGCCGATGTTGCTTTTATCAAATTTTGCTTTATTTCTTTCTACGACCTTTCTTCATAAACTTGTCGTAGTTTCCAGCGGGAGCATCACTGTTTTTGCCACGCTTTTTGAAACCTCGCTCGCTGTCGCGGCGAGTGCGGCGCTCATTGCGACGACGTTGCTCACGCTCCATAGCCTTGAATTTCTCCTTACGGCGCTCGGCACGGTTCTTTTTTACCTCTCCTTCATAGGTGATTGAGGCATAGTCCTTGCTAGCATCTGCAATCTCGAGATATAAACGCTTGCCAAAGAACTCACTGTTACGCAAAGCATTTATAATGTTATGAGCTTCACCTTGCCGCACATCGAAGAGCGAATAATTGGTCAACAGGTCAATGCGACCTATGCCCACATTCTTGCCGCCTTCGGTGGCGTTGATCATGCGAATGAGATCAGGGGCATAGAACCCATGGCTCTTGCCCACATTGATAAACACTCTCTCGTAACCGTCCTCGCCCACGCGTCGGTCTTTCTCACCATTAGGCTTGCGAGTGCGCTCTTTCTTCTGTCGCTCCTTCTTCTCGGGAACTATGTCAAGCACTGGCGCCTTCTTGTAGTAGTCGAGCATTCGGTTAAACTCCAACGAGAGCAGGCGTTTCACCACGTCCTCCCCGCTAAGCCACGACAGTTTCTTGAGCACATTGGGCAGATAAGGAGCAATCTCCTCCTCGCGCACCTCCACGTTCTCAAGGCGGTCAGCAAGATTGAAGAGCTGTTTTTCGATAATCTCCTCGGCCTTAGGCACCTCGCGGCGCTCAAATTCCTTACCAATCTGCTTCTCAATCTGCTTGAGCTTGTTGCGCTCACGGCTGTGGATTATGGCGATTGAGATGCCCGTCTTACCAGCACGCCCAGTGCGACCACTGCGGTGGTTGTAGATGTCATTATCGTCGGGGAGACTGTAGCTGATGATGTGAGTGAGGTCGTTAACGTCAAGACCACGCGCTGCCACATCGGTAGCCACGAGCAGCTGCAAGTTGCGCTCACGGAACTTCTTCATCACGGCATCGCGCTGTGCCTGCGAGAGGTCGCCATGCAGAGCGTCGGCATCATAACCATCCTGAATTAGCTGCGACGCCACCTCTTGCGCACTGGCACGGGTGCGGCAGAATACAATGCCGTAGATGCGTGGCAAGTAATCGACGATACGCTTTAGTGCAAGGTACTTGTCGCTTGCCTTCACCATATAATAGATGTGACGCACGTTTGCCGAGCCTTCGTTGCGTGTGCCAGCAACAAACTCCACAGGATTGTGCATGAAGTCCTTGGCGATATTGGCTATCTCGCGAGGCATAGTGGCACTGAACATCAGCATTTTGCGCTCGTCGGGCACATTAATCAAGATATTGTTGATATCGTCAATAAAGCCCATGTTGAGCATCTCGTCAGCCTCATCGAGGATGACGGTGCGCACTGCGTCAAGCTTCACCACTCCACGCCTGATGAGGTCCTGCAAGCGGCCTGGCGTAGCCACTATCACCTGCACGCCGCGCTTTACTTCACGGATTTGCGACTCTATGCTAGCTCCACCATACACCGCCACGATTCTCAGCCCATCAACATAACGGGAGTAGTCCTCAAGGTCGGTCTTAGTTTGGAGGCATAGTTCTCTAGTGGGATCAAGAATAAGTGCCTGAGTCTCTGTTGATGATGTATCGATGCGTTGTAACATAGGCAATCCGAAAGCGGCAGTCTTACCGGTACCAGTCTGCGCCAGTCCCACCACGTCGGTCTCCTCGTTAAGCAAGTGTGGAATCACCATTTCCTGGATGGGCATAGGGTTCTCATATCCCATCAGTTCAATAGCGCGCAGCAGGTCGTCGCGCACGCCAAGTTCTTTGAATGTAGCCATGTGTCTTATTATTTTGGGTGCAAAGGTAGGCAAAAGTTTTGAGTTTTCAGTTCTCAGTTGTCAGTTTTAAGCTCTAGTTTATTGCATTGGCACAAAAAAACTGCTGGCGACCGCCTTCTTGGGCAATCGCCAGCATTAATATTGTTATCTTACCGAGTTATTACTCAGCTTTCTTGGCACGAAGGCAAGAATAAGCAAAGTATATAATAAGAGCAATATATACTACAAGTCCGAGGATGCTCGACAAACCATCGCTTAGTGGATTCTCGTACTTAAATCCTCCAAACTTCATAGCTGCACTCACCACGCCCATAAGGGCACCACCGGCAATGAAACCGCTGGCGATAAGTGTACCCTTGTCCATGCGGGCCTTGTTGAGTTTCTCGTCCTTGCTGCGAGTGCTAACAAACCAGCTGATGATACCGCCAATGAGCAGCGGAGTATTGAGCTGGAAGGGGATGAACATACCCAGCGAGAAAGGCAGAGCAGGCACCTTGAGCCAATTGAGCAGACATGCAAGAATTGCACCACAGATGTAAAGCATCCAAGGAGTCTCGCCACCTGTCATCAATGGATCGATAACGGCAGCCATTGCATTAGCTTGAGGAGCTACCAGAGGAGTCTCACCTGGCACGGCGCCATCATAGAAACCATAGGTCTTGTTCAAGATTATCATCACACCGCCCACGGTAGCTGCTGAGAGCACTGTACCGAGCATCTTCCAAGTCTGCTGCTTGGCTGGAGTGGTTCCAATCCAGTAACCAATCTTCATATCGGTCACCATACCGCCCGCCATTGATAATGCAGTACAAACCACACCACCAATGATCATCGATGCCACGATGCCTTGCCAGCCACTAAGACCCACTGCAACGAAGATACCCGAAGCAATAATCAAGGTCATCAGAGTCATACCGCTCACGGGGTTGCTACCCACAATGGCGATAGCATTGGCTGCTACAGTAGTGAACAAGAAGGCAATAACCACAACCACAATAAATGCAACAATGGCCTGTGGCAGACTGCCAATCACTCCTATCCAGAAGAACACGAAGGTTACCAAGAGTGCTGCACCAAGTGCAAACACTAGAGCCTTCATCGAGATATCGCGTTGAGTGCGCTCAGGTTTCTCTACATCGGCATTTTTCTTGAACGACTTGCCAGCAAGTCCCACAGCATTCTTAATAACGCCCCACGACTTGATGATACCAATGATACCACTCATGGCAATGCCACCAATACCTATCGAGCGGGCAACGTCTTTGAAAATAACATCGGTGTCAAGGGCAGCCATTTCAGGGCTTACTGCTGCAAACAAAGGCACAATAACCCACCAAATAAATGCGCTACCGGCAAAGATGATGAAGCTATACTTCAAGCCAATAATGAAACCAAGACCCAGTGTCGCAGCACTGATATTAACCTTGAAGAGGAACTTGGTTTGAGCTGTAAAGTTCTGCAATGCGGGTATGGCAGTGGTCGAGATCACCTCTTTCCACCATCCGAAGGAGCTCATTAAGAAGTCATAAATACCACCCACCAATCCTGCAATAAGCAATGGCTTGGCCTGGTCGCCACCCTTCTGGCCCTGAACGAGCACCTGAGTGGTTGCAGTAGCCTCGGGGAATGGGAAGTCGCCATGTTTCTCCTTCACAAAGTATTTGCGGAAGGGGATGAAGAACAAAATTCCCAGCAAGCCACCAAGCATCGAACTGAGGAACACCTCAAGGAAGTTGACGGTCATCTCGGGATACTTAGCCTGCAAAATGTAAAGCGCTGGCAAGGTGAAGATAGCACCTGCTACCACAATACCACTAGCAGCACCAATCGATTGAATGATAACGTTCTCACCAAGCGAGTTCTTGCGCTTAGTGACACTGGCGATACCCGCTGCGATAATCGCGATGGGGATTGCCGCCTCAAACACTTGTCCCACTTTCAGTCCCAGATATGCTGCAGCGGCACTGAAAATCACCGCCATAATCAATCCAAGCGACACCGAGTAGGGTGTCACCTCAGGATAGTTCTTCTCGGGACGGAGAATGGGGACATACTTCTCACCTTCCTTCAATGGGCGGAAGGCATTCTCAGGGAGCTCAACTTGATCTCCTTCAATCACGCCATCGGGGAGCTTGGCTTGCACCTGCTCCTGCAACGCGTTCTCGGGAATCTCAACAGTCTCCTGAGGTTGTTGTAAGTCTTTCTCGTCTTGCATATAGTATTATTTAGTTATTGGATATTTTTCAAGCTACAAAGATATGAATTTTTGTGTTATCCTCACCTATCATCCATTAATAATCTTCACAAAAGACTCAGGAAGCACCACATTTGGCGCATCAACGGCATCGGCAAAAAGCGGCGCAATCTGAGCGTCGGTAAATCCAGCAATACCGCAGCCTATGCGGGTCACAAGGAAAGTGAGTTCGGGATGCTCAGCAGCAAAAGCAATGAACTGGTCGGTATAAGGCTTAATAGTCTCTACCCCACCCTGCATCGTTGGGATAGCGTAGCACTGGCCTGTCAAACCAACTCCAACGCCCCACTCAGCGCCAAATTTCGAGTTTGCCACTCTCGCTGCTCCTCCAGCATGCATTCCCCGCAGATTGCTGCCAAAGACGAAAATCTCGCCTGGCTGCAGTTCGTTGATAAATTCTGGAGTGAATCGGTCGGTCATAATTGTATTTTTACTTAGTAAGTATTTCGATCAGTTCTTTCACGCCCTCGGTGGCTGGCTTGGCAATGACATGCACATAACTTGGCACAGCGCTTGGACGTGGGTCGATGTAATACACCTCGGCATTGCGGGGAGCATAGTGCAGCAGCGACGCAGCAGGATAAACCACCAGCGAAGTGCCGATTACCACAAACACATCAGCATCTTGCGCCAGAATGCATGCCTGATCCATGTTGGGAACTGCCTCTTGGAAGAAGACGATGTGGGGACGCACAGGGTCACCATAGGGGTCACGGGTATCAACGCTGGTCTCGAGGCCCTTGTCGGTGAGTTGGTCGCAAGGAAGCTTATAAACGCGCTCTTCATGCCTTAGTGAACGCACTTTCATGAGTTCGCCATGCAAGTGCAACACGTTCTTCGAGCCTGCACGTTCGTGAAGGTCATCAACATTCTGTGTGATGACGTTAACGTTGAAATACTTCTCAAGTTCCACCAGTCCGTAATGAGCCGCATTAGGCTCAGCATTAACCAGTTTGCCTCTAAGCATGTTGTAAAACTTGTGGATGAGCGCAGGGTCGCGTAAGAAACCGTCGTGGCTTGCCACGTCCATCACGGGATAATTCTCCCACAATCCATCGGCATCGCGGAAAGTCTTGATGCCACTCTCGGCACTGATGCCGGCACCTGATGATACTACTAGGTTTTTCATAATTAGTTAGTTATTAATTGTTAGTTGTTAGTTGTTAGTTGTTAGTTCTTAGTTTTTGTTTTTTCTAAAGTATCTAGAACTTCTAGATAATCTAGAGTATCTAGTAGATAAACCACGCCTAGAATTCAAGTCTAAATCCCCTGTGCTTGAGTTCGTTATACTTCTCTTTATTAAACTCAAAGAGGAATGGTTGCCGCCTTGCGGTGGTTTCATTATTGACTTGGGTGAGCAGTTCTAAATGCTGCATCTTCTTGTAGAAATTGCGGCGGTCGAACTTCACGTCAAGGATTGCCTCATACAAAGACTGCAATTCCTTCATAGTAAACTGCTTAGACAGTAACTCAAAGCCCACTGGCTCGAAGTGAATCTGTCGGCGAAGCTCGCGGGTGGCGATACGCAGTATCTGGTCGTGGTCAAACGCCAAAGCAGGCACATTGTCGAGTGCAAACCACTCGGCTCGTGCAGCGTCGTCGCCACCTTGCACATCCTGCAAACGCACCAGCGCATAGTAAGCGATAGTTATCACTCGCTCACGAGGATCACGGTTGGGAGTGGTAAATGTGTGAAATTGCTTGATGTAGGCAGTCTCAAGCCCAGTCTCCTCCTTTAGTTCGCGCAAAGCGCCATCTTCGGCACATTCATCCATACGCAGGAAGCCACCAGGTAGCGCCCATTTCCCCTTAAACGGGTCAATGCCACGTTCAATAAGCAACACTTTAAGTTTAGTTCCATCAAAACCAAAAATCACGCAATCGGTAGTCACACTAGGATGCGGATATTTGTAACAATATTTCTTTTCTTCTTCCATTTCAAATCAACGTGTAAGTTTTACGCAAAAATAGTGCCTATTTTTCTTCTGTGCAAATATTTTCTCTAGTTTTTTTCAAAAAAAATTTATTTGAATAAACAGCACTGCATTTTTGGCACAACAAATTGTCAAAAAGAGTTAGTTCTTATCTTCCGATTTTCATTTTTCTTGGTTTTAATTGGGTGATGTGATTTAAAATCGTTATCTTTGTGGCATTGAAAGAAACCATTACACATTAACTAAAACATTACTAAAACACAATCATGAACGAGATTGAAAAACTTCAACCAACGTGCATCTGGCGCAATTTCTATGCGCTGACACAAGTTCCCCGTCCATCAGGACATGTAGATAAAATTCAACAATACCTGCTCGACTTCGCCAAGAAGGTTGGCGTTGAGGCATTCCAAGACCCAGCTGGAAACATCGTGATGCGTAAACCAGCCACTCCAGGCATGGAAAACCGCAAGTGCATCACTATGCAAGCCCATATGGACATGGTGCCCCAAAAGACTCCCGAGAGCAAACACAACTTCGAGACCGACCCCATTGAGCCATATATCGATGGCGACTGGATCAAGGCAAAAGGCACCACTCTGGGCGCCGATGACGGTCTGGGCATCGGAGCTATCATGGCAGTGATGGAGGACAACACTCTCAAACATGGTCCTATTGAGGGTCTTATCACCAAAGATGAGGAGACTGGCATGTATGGCGCCAACGACCTGCCTAAGGGTCAGATGAAGGGCGACATCCTCTTCAACCTCGATAGCGAGACTTGGGGCAAATTTGTGATAGGCAGCGCCGGAGGCATCGACGTTACCGCAACCCGCAAATACAACGAGGTGAAGACCACTTCAGGCGAGATTGCCGTGCGCGTCACCCTCAAGGGCTTGAAGGGCGGTCACAGTGGCCTCGAGATTCATGAGGGCCGCGCCAACGCCAACAAGCTGATGGCTCGCTTGGTGCAACTCGCCATCGTTGACCACAAGGCTCGCCTGGTGAGCTGGCATGGCGGCAACATGCGCAACGCTATCCCATTCAAGGCTGAGACAGTGATGACTCTTCCCGAGGACAACCTCAAAGGCATGAAGAAACTCATCAAAACCTTGAAGGCAGAGTTTGAGAGCCAATTCAAACTCATAGAGGACAATGTAGATCTCACCCTTAAGAAGATTGACCGTCCAAAGATGAAGATGGCTCTTGACGACCAGACCACCATCCTGCGTGCGCTCTATGCTTGCCACGACGGCGTTGTGCGCTTCATCCCCGCTTATCCCAACGTGGTAGAGACCTCAAGCAACCTCGCCATCATCGATATCGAGGACGGCAAGGCAGCAGTGAAGATTCTTGCCCGCTCAGCACGTGAGGACATGAAGGACTACATCGTGAAGATGCTCATGACCTGCTTCCACCTCGCCGACTTCAAGGTGGAGACTGGTGGCGACTACATTGGCTGGGATCCAAACCCCGACAGCGAGGCGCTGCACATGTTGCTCGACATATACAAGAAACTCTTCAACGAGGAGGGCATCGTGCAAGTTGACCACGCTGGCCTGGAGTGCTCAATCATCCTAGGCAAATACCCACACATGGATGTGGTGAGCTTCGGTCCAACACTGAAGAGCCCGCACACCACCATCGAGCGCGCCTACATTCCCGCAGCCGAACCATTCTGGAAGCTGCTAGTTAAGGCCCTCGAGGAAGTGCCAGTGAAATAAGCGCCTTCGGCGCGATTAAGGTGGAACGAGGAACGTGGAACGAACCATGATTCTCGTTCCACTTTCCACCTTACACTTTCCACCTTCCACCTTTCACCTTCCACCTTTAACAAACAATCTCATGAATGAATATCTTTACAAAGAGACTGGAAACTTGTCGGCACTGATTACCGCTCAGCCGCAATTACTGCTCACATTGTCGCATTTTGGCATCCCTATGGGCTTTGGCG
>JAEEGL014743399.1_pt1 | contig 32029 bp, 27 predicted proteins | sample 9134231 | NCBI WGS metagenome assembly JAEEGL01 (sample SAMN16246548, study PRJNA631951) | gut metagenome | biome: gut microbiome; feature: rumen; material: fiber-attached | host: Bos | place: Iran: Karaj | collected 2018-10 | reverse complement strand
CGAACTACGCCGAAGCGCTGCGCGAGATATCCGCCGCGCGCAAGGAAGTCCCGGGCCGCCGCGGTTATCCCGGCTACCTCTATACCGACCTCGCGACCATGTACGAGCGCGCGGGACGCATAAAGGGGAAGAACGGCTCGATAACGATGATACCGATACTCTCCATGCCGGAGGACGACATAACCCACCCCATACCCGATCTTACCGGCTACATAACCGAGGGTCAGATAATACTCTCCCGCGAGCTTTACAGAAAGGGCGTCACCCCTCCCGTGAACGTGCTCCCCTCCCTCTCCCGTCTAAAGGACAAGGGCATAGGCAAGGGCAAGACGCGCGAGGATCACGCCGACACCATGAACCAGCTGTTTGCCGCGTACTCCCGCGGCAAGGAGGCAAAGGAGCTTGCGGTAATACTCGGCGACGCCGCGCTTTCCGACGTCGACAAGCTCTACGCCAAATTCTCCGACGAGTTCGAGGCGAGATACGTCTCGCAGGGATATTACACCAACCGCTCCGTCGAGGAGACCCTCGACATTGGCTGGGAGCTCCTGCGCATACTTCCCCGCTCCGAGCTGCGCCGCATAAGGGACGCTTATCTCGATAAATATTACGACAAGGCCGAATAAGGAATATGGCTATCTCCTACAAACCCACCCGAATGGAAATGAGCAGGCTGAAGAAGCGGCTCGTAACAGCCAGAAGGGGACACAAGCTGATGAAGGACAAGCGTGATGAAACGGTGCGCCGCTTCATCACCTACGTGCGCCGCAACAAGGAACTTAGGGAGCGCGTCGAAGCGCTCATGGGCGAGGCGATGAGAAGCTTCGTGACCGCCAAGGCGACCATGAGCAGGGCAGCCGTCGAGGAAGCGCTGCTCGTTCCCGCCGCCTCCGCGGGCATCGAGATCTCGAGCGGGAAGGTCCTGAGCACCGAGGTGCCCGTTCTGACCTATATCCCCGCCGCGTCGACTGGCCTGCCTTACGGCGCTTTCGGGACGTCGAGCGAGCTCGACGCCGCCGTGAAGAAATTCTCCGAGCTCATGCCGCTATTGATCGAGCTTGCCGAGGTCGAGAAGACCTGCAATCTTCTGGCCGACGAGATCGAAAAGACGCGCCGCCGCGTGAATGCGCTCGAGTACGTCATGATACCGCAGCTCGAGACGGCGATACACGCCATCTCAATGAAACTCGACGAGAACGAGCGAGGCAATCTCACGAGGCTCATGAAGACCAAGGAGATGCTAAAGCAGAAGGAATCATAAACAAGCATAATTAAAAGCCCGCTTTCGCGGGCTTTTTTGCATTGCGTCAGCGCCGTATCCTTGTTATTTCGCCGTTACAGAACTATGACGAATCGGTCGACATATGCGATGCATTTGTCTTGATATCCATGGGATCTTATGCTATTATTCGCTCAGCAAAAAATTATAAAACGGAGGAGTTGCAATGAAAAAAAGCATCTGCATGATTATTAGCATACTTCTTTTGCTGGGAGTTTCGGCCTGTTCTGCTAAGAAGCAGGAACAGAACGAGGCAGAAGGCTTGCCCCCTTCACAGCCTACAGAAACCGAAGCTCCCGCGACGGTAACCGAAGCTCCAACGGACGAGCCGGAAGGAGCCCCGCATTATTCGACATGGGATGAGGTCCCCGCAAACGAGTACAGGCAGGAAGAGATCACCGTGGATCTGAACGGACAGACGATTTCGGGCGTTGCGTTGATCCCGGATATGGAACAGGAGAGGTATCCCTTGGTGATCTGCTGCCATGAGCTCGGTTCAACATACGAATCATGCATGGACAATGCCGAGCTTATGGCGTCTCACGGCATTGCCGCCTGCTGTTTTGAATTCCGCGGAGTTGGCGCCAACAAGGAGATAAGCTCTTACGAAATGTCCATAATGACCGAGGTTGAAGACACGCTGGCGGTCGTTGCGGCAGCCAAGGAATGGAGCTTCGTGGATCCCGACAAGATCGTACTCTACGGAAGGAGTATGGGCGGCGCTGTTGCGGCGATCGCGGCGGCAAGGAGCGCGGAGCAGCTGAATGGCCTGATCCTTTGCTATGCTGCGCTGACGATGCCCGACAGGATCCACGATCAGTTCGCTTCTCTTGACGATGTGCCGAGTATGTTCCCTCTGAAAGACAGCTCCGTCGTGGTCGGCAAAGCGTTTGCGGAGGATATTTGGGATTATGATATCCTTGCGGAGATCGGCAATTTCGCAAAGCCTGTTCTCATTCTGCACGGTAAGGTAGATACCCTTACCTCGATCGGTTATATGGAGCATGTCGCGGAGGTCTATCCGGACGCCGTTTTGTATAAGCTGGAATCCGGGCACGGCTTTAATGCGGCAAGGTGGGATGAGGCCAACGCGCAGATCCTTCTTTATCTGCAGGAAATAAGCGTCATCGAAGCGAATTGACGGAACAATCTTGCCGAAATCAGCTTATACATTAGGCAAAATTTCTTTCGGCTTTGATCCTCGGTCCAATAATAAAAGCATGGCACGGAAAGCGACAGCTCTGTACCATGCTTTTTTGCATTGCGTCAGCGCCATATCCTTGTTATTTCGCCGGTATCCTCGGCCGCAATTATTTCGCCGGAAGGAGCGAAGCGGCAGCGGGAGACGGCGCAGAGCAGCTCCATGCTGTGGGAATCGAGGAACGGGTATATCCCGGCGGAGCTTATGTTTTCAACGAACCACACGAGCTCGTCTTCATCGCTTATCTCAAGTCTGCTGCCGAAGGCGGCGCCGACCGAATAGAATATCTCCGGCTCCGGGCTGACCGGCCCGATCCTTAACAGCACCGCGCCGTAGTTTTCGCGGAGCGTCGAAAGGAAGGTTTCGTCGCAGTAGCCGAAGCCCTCCTCGCGCCAGTTCGGGTGCTCGTTATACCAGGCCTCGATCCCGACGAGATCCGTTTCCGCACGCACGCCAGGCATCTCGGAATAACCGAAGAAGCCTTCCTCGTTCTGACCCGCCACGGGATATGAATAGCAGGAGATGAAAACGCTGCCGGCGTATTCGATCATGCCCTTGATCACGTAATGCCTGCCCGCCTCGGAATAGACGATCTTTTCGGAAAAGCTCCCGTCCCCGGAGACCGTGAATATCCCGTCGAAGTCAATGGCCGCTATGCAGCCGTCTCCGTACGGAACGGCAAAGCTCACCGAGCCCCCGCCGACGAAGGCGGTGTTCGTATGTATCGGCTCGCCGTCCGCGGTATACCTCGCATAGCAGATGTTCCATACGGGATACCCATCCGGATCTTCCTGCGGATCCGCTTCCGCCGCGCCGAAAACCGCGATATCGCCGTTATAGAGCTCCGTTATGGCGCTTATGAACTGACAATCGCAGTCGAGCAGCGCGTCGCGGCGCCAGAGAAGCTCTCCGTCCCCAGAGACCTTGGCGAGCATGGGACGCCTTCTGTCCTTTCCCGCCGAGCGGCCGTAGGCGATGACGCCGCCCGAAACGACCTTCAGGTCAAGCGACGCGAGACCGTCTATTCTTGTGCTCCAGACGACTTCGCCGTTTTCCGTCCTTTGGATATCGACGGCGATAATTTCGAGGGAGTTCTCCGACGGATGAACTGGAGAGGCCGAATAGCCGAGCTCCCACGGGAGTTTGCCGTCATGCCATTCCCGCCTGTCCTCGCCGCGTTTCCGGGCGGCCCGAAGCTCGCACCACGCGTTCAGCACCTCGTCGCTCGTGCGGAGCTCGGCATTGACCGCGTAACCGAGGACGTTTTTTTCCGCGAGGCTGTGCGCGATCACCTCGGCGGTCTTGCCGTAGGTGAAGCGCTCCGTCGTGATATCGCGGTAAACGGCCTTTATCTCGCCCCTTGTCAGGCCCTCCGGATCAAGCCCGTTGTCCATAAAAAACTGCTTCGCCTCCCCGTATTCCCTTGCTTCTGCCGAGACCGCGTAAGCTAAGGCGCCGCACACGATGACGAGAGCGAGCGCCGCCGCCAGCAGCTTTACCGCAGTGCGTTTCGCGCGGAGGCCCTTTCCCGCGGCTGTTCCGCGCCCCGCGAGCGCCATCGTGCGCTCGTACACGCGGCGGGAAGCTTTCCGGTCGGTTTTGACTTCCGGGAACCCCTTCAGAAGCTCCGAAGTCTCGTCCTCCGTAAAGGAGTCGAAGATCTCATCGATTTGTTTGCTCATTTTCGTTTCCTTTCAGCTCCTTTTTGAGCTTTTCGAGCGCCCTGTGAGTCCTTGTGTCCACGTTCGAAACGCTCAGGCCCGTCGCTTCAGCCGTTTCCTTCGAGGATTGACCGAGAAGGAATTTGCGGATAATGATCTCGCTGTCCGGACTGCCGAGCGCCTTTACGGCGTTTATCAGCTCCAGCCGCTGCTCCTTCGTCTCGAAATCGCCCTCGAGCGAGTACTCCGCGCGGAGCTCCGGGGACGATCCGTCGTCGGAGGACAGCGTGTCGGGAGCCCGATACCAGCGCCTTAACCTGTCGATCGCGTTTCGTTTCGCTATCACACAGAGCCTTGCGCGGAGGTCGTCCCCGCTGCAGGGAGCCTTTTCGAGTCCGCGCCAGAACTCGAAAAACGTTTCGGAAGCGCAGTCCTCGACGTCCTGCACCGTGAAGGCCGAGCCTCTGAGCCTGCCGGAAACAACGGCGTTCACGAGGCCGCCGTATTTTTCGATAAGCTTCTTCATCCCCCGGTCGGGGTCCGAAGAGAGCAGCTTCACAATACTTTCGTCGTTCATCAAGCACCTCCGTGATTTGACCGCGATCAAACGGTACTTCGTGCAGAAGCGGGAAATCTTACACCGGATCCGGCGTTTTTTTCGAAAGAAGCGGCAATGGGCTGCGGGCGGGAACGGACGGAAACGAAACAGAAAAGGCTGTCCTGCGGATAACAGCATCGACAGCCCTGTTCAGTCGTTACTCGACCTTCACTTGAGGATCCCGTTGAGCGCGTCGCCGAGGCCCTTGAAGAACGCGTTTTCGGCGGCGGTCTTTTCAAGCACGCCCTTGGGACCTGCGCCGCCTACGGAGATACCGCCGACGGAAACGCCGGAGCCCGAGCTCTGAGTGACCTTGGTCAGCTTGGCCTTTGTGCCTTTTACGGTGAGATTCGCCTTCATCTTCGAAGGCCCGTTAAAGACGATGGACTTGCCGAAAAGCCCCTTCTTGAGCTCAAAAGCCCCGGTGATCTCTTCGGGGAGCCCGGCGTTCTTAATAAGCGTGAAGATCTCGTCCAGAGAGAGCTCCTTGGAAAGCTCATAATTCCTCGTGGTATCCATAGCACCGGCTAAAGAATCGGAAAAACCCATAATAACACCTCCGTTCGGTATTCCAAAATCCTGGTTGTATATATTATATCATGCTCTGCAGAGAATACAAGCCGTTACAGCAGCTTTTTGGTCTGGATATAAACGTCGCCGGAGCCCAGCGTCACGACTATATCGCCCGGAACGGCGTTTTTCCTGAGCCAGTCGGATATCTCCTCAAACGTGGCGATATAAACGGCGTTGCCTGTCGCGGCGTTTATGGCGTTCGCCATGTCGCGCGCGTGGACGGAGCCGTCGTCGACCTCGCGGCCGGGATAGATATCGGGCACGAGCACCATGTCGACGCCCTTGAAGCAGTCGCCCTGATGTCCGCAGAAGAGGGTCTTCGCCCTCGTGTAGCTGTTGCACTGGAACACGCAGTAGACGTGCTTATGCGGGGTGCGGAGAGCGGAATCGACCGCGGCTCGTATCTCGGCGGGATGATGCGCATAGTCGTGGAACACGCGCACGCCGTCCCTTTCGCCGTAATACTCGAAGCGGCGGCGGGTGTTTTTGAACTCCGCGAGCGCATTCGCGGCAACGGCGATATCGGTGCCGTGGGAGAGCGCGACCGCGAGAGCGGCTATCGAGTTGAGCATATTATGCCTGCCGGGGACGTGAAGGACTATCCTGCCGCAGGCCGCGCCCCTGAACATGAGATCGAAGGACGGGCAGCCGAGCTCGTCGTAGACGACGTTCTCGGGATAATAATCCGGAGAATACTCCTTTTCAAGACCGTAGGAGAGCTCGTCGACCTGACCTTTGAACTCGGTGAGGAGCCCGCGCACGCGCTCGTCGTCCGAGCAGCCTATGAAGAGACCGCCTTCGGGGATGAGCCTTACAAACTTGCGGAAGGCGTCGGTGATATGATCTATGTCCCTGAAATAATCGAGATGATCGTCGTCGATATTGTTGATGAGCGCGACGGTCGGGTGCAGGGTCAGGAAGCTCTCGACGTATTCGCACGCCTCGGTAATGAACAGATCGTGAGAGCCTATGCGCGTGCCGCCCTTCAAAAACTCCACGAACCCGCCTACGTGCACGGTCGCGTCGAGCCCGCCCTTCTCGGCGATAAGCGCGAGCATGCTCGTGATGGTGGTCTTGCCGTGACAGCCTGCTATGCCGACCACGTTGTGGAAACGCTCGCTTATCCAGCCAAGAGCGACGGAACGCTCCATGTCGGGGATCCCCAGCTCGCGGGCGCGCGCTCTTTCCGGATTGTCGGGCTTTATCGCCGCCGACCATATCACAAGGTCCGCGCCTTCGACGTTCTCGGCCTTTTGACCGATCGTGACGGGTATTCCGAGCTCCTTGAGCCTCTCGGTGAAAGGAGATTCCGCCTTGTCGCTGCCGCCGACCTCATAGCCCCTCGCGCGGAGTATCTGCGCGAGACCGTTCATGGAACAGCCGCCTATCCCGATCAGATGTATGCGCTTGATATTATCGATATCCTTCATATTATGACGCCTTTCGGTGATTCATTCCCCCTATTATATTCCTTTTCGGCCTTCCGCGTCAAGAAAAAACAGAGCTCTTCGGAGGCCGCCCGGGATGATATACTTAATTGTTAAAAAATTTTTAACAAATTTTTAAAAAAGTGGGAACCTTTAGGTGTGCTCGTGCGTTATATAGGCAGAGAGGAGAAAATGAGGCCCTCTCAAAGAGGGGCGAAGCCCCTGAGGTGCGACACCTCGACAGTAGTTGGTTTTTCTTCCTTCCTTCCTGAAAAGAATCCTGAAAAGAAAAACTCGGCACGCGGGAACGTGCCGAGTTTTTTCATGCCGCGAAAAACGGCCGCCGCAGATACTTCTGCGGCGGCCCGATGATACTATGGGGAGATTACGCGATGAGGCTCATTGCCCTTCTGAGAACGACGAGCGCGTCGTTCATGGTGACCTGACCGTCGCCGTCCATATCGGCGGCCTGCTGCTGCTCGGGAGAGAGCTGGGCAAGCCCCATTGCGCCGCGGAGAACGATGAGGGAGTCGCCTACGGTAACGCTGCCGTCGCCGTCCAGATCGCCGGGAGAGAACGTGCCGGAGGAATAGATCGTGTAAACGTCTACTGCGGCGGTGATGCAGCTTACGTCATGATCCCATCCGACGAAGGTATAGCCTTCGTGCTCCGGAGGCGTGGGCGGATCCGCTGCCTGGAGATAGGGGATGAACTGAGAATTGCCGATCTTCTCGCCGGTTATGCTGTCATAGAAGCGGACGCGGTAGACGTTGGCGTTGTAGAGCGCGGTAATGGTCATATCCGAAAGCACCGGAGGGGGAGTGACTGGATCCCAGCCGGAGAAGGTATAGCCGTAAACTTCGGGCGGAGTGGGGTACACGGGGACAAGGCCCGCGTGGAGGTGCTGGACCTCCATGACCTCGTTGGTGGCGCCGTTGACGAACGTGACGTCATAATACTCGTCGGAATAATAGGCGAGCCACTGAGCTATCTTGCTGAAAAGATCATCCCTGCTGATGGAGCCGGGGATAAAATCAATGATGGTTCCTTCGCTGTCAACTATGAAGGACTGCGGAAGGAAGCTGTTCAGGCGGATGGTGGTGCGGAGAACAGAGTCGGGGATTACGTTGGGATAGGTGTAATTCTGCTGCTGGAGATAGTTATAGTCTCCGCCAATGGTACCGCCGATCATGGTCTCGCAGGCTCCCACGATGAGGACCTCGCCGTCATCGCCGTAAATATCATAGGCTTCCTGGAAATAGGGCATCTCCACCCTGCACGGACCGCACATATGATCCCATGCGTTGATGATGGTGATGGTGTGCGCTGCGAAATCCTCCGCATTGAGGAAATCCGTGGTCGAGGCCTGCCCCCCGGCAGTTACGTACGGAGAGTTGGTATCCGCAAGACTGCGGCCGATCGGGTTAACATCCCGCGTGCCGATCGCCGCCGCGGGCACGCAGAGCGCGAGAAGCGAGGCGATCAAAAGGAGAGAGAGTATTTTCTTCATAGCGTTATCCTCCAAATGCTAAAGGGAGCTTGCCCCCGTATTCATTATAGATTATATCATCTATTCTCGAATTAATCAATGCCAAAAGTCCGAATCTGTGCTATAATATCAAAAAATGCTCCCCGCCGGTTTATTCGGCGCTCAGGGGGCGTTTCGGGCAGGTAGGAGCATGTTTGACACTCTGCTTTCCTCCCTTGCGGCGGTCGCCATAGTCATGTGCATAGTTGCCGTTGGCTGGCTCTTCGCGCACAAGGGGTACATAAAGCGTGAGCACAAGGGGCTCATGACCAAGCTCATAATCAACGCGGGGATGCCCGCTCTGGTGATGAGCAATATTCTCGGTTCCCTCGATCTCGAATCGCTTGAGAACCCGCTCCTGCTCATAGGCATACCCGTGCTCAGCATGGCGACGACTCTCGGCATAGGCCTTCTTCTCGCGGCGATATTCAAGCCTTCGAAGGCGCGCCGCGGCGGGTTCGTGGTCATGTGCGCGTTCTCGAACTCGATATTCGTCGGCCTTCCCATGAACACGGGGCTCTTCGGCGACTCCGCGGTGCCCTACGTCATGATATTCTATATGGTCAATACGACCTTCTTCTGGACGGTCGGCAACTATCTTATTAACAAGAGCGGAGAAGCCGCCCGCGGCGAAAAGAGCTCTCATGGCTTCGGCAAGAGCCTGAAGAAGCTCCTCTCTCCCCCGCTCATAGCGCTCATGATCGCGATACCGCTTCTTATCGCGGAGCACTATATGAAGGGCAGCGCCGGCTTCATGGCGGCGTTCGAGGCGAGCGCCGTACACGGCGTCGTGACGCTCGTTCAGCGCTCGTTCGTGAAGATGTGCGGGTACGTCGGCAATATCGTTACGCCGCTCGCGCTCCTTTACATCGGTTCCGCGCTCCATGAGTACGGCTTCAAGTCGTTAAAGCCCGACAGGGATATGCTGCTCGCCATTGCGGTGAGGTTCATCGCCGCCCCCGCGACCATGCTGCTCCTGTGCAAGCTCCTCGGCGTGGGCGGAACGGGCTCGGGCGTTTTCGTTATCGAAGCCGCCATGCCCGTGATGACCCAGGCCGTGGTGCTCGCCGCATCCTGCGACGCGGACGAGAGCTTCGTCGCCGCGGGCATGTGCCTTACCACGCTCGGCTGCTTCGTACTGGTCCCCGTGCTGATGCTCATCATGAGAGCCGTCGGCCTGTGCTGACAGTTATATTAAAAACCAATTCTCCGAAAGGATCTAAGAAAATGAAAGTCAGAACCCGCTTCGCTCCCTCCCCCACGGGATTCATGCATGTCGGAAACCTTCGCACCGCGCTCTACGCCTGGCTCTGGGCCAAGAAGAACGACGGCGTATTCATGCTGCGCATCGAGGACACCGACCGGGCGCGCTTCGTTGAGGGCGCGGAGGAAGTCGTTTACAAGACCCTCCGTACTGCAGGGCTCGTATGGGACGAGGGTCCCGATATAGGCGGAGATTACGGCCCCTACGTGCAGTCGGAGAGGAAGGATATGTACCTGCCCTACGCGAAGAAGCTGGTCGAGATGGGCAAGGCCTATTACTGCTTCTGCACCGAGGAGGAGCTTTCCGCCCGCCGCGCAGAGGTCGAGGCCGCAGGCGGAACGTTCAAATATGACAAGCACTGCCTCTCCTTATCAAAGGAGGAGGTCGAGCGCCGTCTCGCCGCGGGCGAGCCTTACGTCATACGCCAGAACGTGCCGACCGAGGGCAAGGCCGATTTCGACGACGCCGTCTTCGGGCATATCGAGGTGGACTGCTCCGAGCTCGACGACATGGTGCTCATAAAGGCCGACGGCATGCCGACTTATAACTTCGCGAACGTCATCGACGATCACACCATGGGGATAACCCATGTGCTCCGCGGAATGGAGTACCTTTCCTCGACTCCGAAGTACAATCTGCTTTACGATGCGTTCGGCTGGGAAAAGCCGACTTACGTACATCTGACGACGATAATGCGCGACGTGACGCACAAGCTCTCCAAGCGCGACGGCGACGCGACGTTCGAGGATCTCGTGAACCTCGGCTATCTTCCCGAGGCAATAATCAATTATCTCGCTCTCGTGGGCTGGAGCCCGGGAGACGAGCGCGAGTTCTTCACGCTCGGCGAGCTCAAGGAAGCCTTCTCTCTCGAAGGGCTTTCGAAGTCGCCGGCGATATTCGATCACAACAAGCTCCGCTGGATGAACGCGGAGTACATCCGCCGCATGGACGGCGCGGAATACTTCGAAAAGGTCAAGCCGTGGCTCGAAAAGGCCGGCCTGCGCGAAATGGCGGAAAAACCCGGGAACGCGGAGATCTTCATCAGGATACTCCAGCCGAGGACGGAGATATTCTCGGACGTCGCCGGGAACGTCGACTTCCTCGCCGCGCTCGATGAAAGCTACGACGCCGAGCTCTTTACGAACAAGAAGTCGAAGACGAATCCCGAGGTATCGAAGGAAGTCCTCGAGACCGTCATTCCCCTGCTCGAGGCGCTTCCCGAGTGGACCGAGACCGCGCTGCACGACGCGCTCATCGGCTGCGCCGCAGAAAAGGGCGTGAAGAACGGCACTCTGCTCTGGCCCGTGCGCATAGCAATGAGCGGACGCACCGTCACTCCCGGAGGCGCGATCGAGATAGCGGCGCTGCTCGGAAGGGACGAGACGCTGAGAAGGCTTCGCGTCGGGCTCGGAAAGCTCAACTAACGCTTGTGTTTTCTGCAAAAAGCTGATATAATGAGTGCGGAGGACGGGATATTGTACAAGGCGGCGAACATCGTTTTTGACGCGAAGGACGCGGGCGAGCTCTTCTATGAGCGCGCGGAACCTTACCGCGTCGAATCGGGTACGCCGGAGTTCTGCCTTTCGATAACCGAGGAGGAGCTCGAGCAATGCCGTAAGGAGTCCCCGAGGAGCACCGACAGGGCGCATATGTACGTCCTCTCCGGAACGAAGTTCTACTTTGAGCTGATAAAGCGCGGGGGCATGCTGCTGCATTCGTCGGCGGTGGTCAAGGACGGAAGGGCGTATCTCTTCACCGCGAACCCCGGAGTCGGCAAATCGACTCATACGGGATACTGGCTCAGGCTTTTTCCGGACGCCTATATCCTGAACGACGACAAGCCCGCGTTAAGGCGTGAGAACGGCGTGTTCTGCGCCTACGGCACCCCGTGGAGCGGAAAGTACGACATCAGCCGCAACGAGGGCGTCCCCGTGGGCGGGATAGCCTGCATCGAAAGGGCGAAGACCAATTTCATCGAGCCCATGCCGACCGCTCAGGCCGCCGCGAGGATACTATCCCAAACGGTGCGCCACGTCCGGAAGGAGCGCATGGACGAGCTTCTGACGACGCTCGATCTTCTTTTGCGCGAGGTGCCGATATACCGCCTCGGATGCATAAACGATATCTCCGCTGCGGAGGTATCTTCCGAAACGATGCTGAAAAACGTTGAAACAATGAGGTAATCCGTATGAAAATAAGACCTGGTTTTGTTCTCAGAAACGTCGCGGACGTGACAGTGGTCGTGCCCACCGGCGAAGCGTCCCTTGATTTCAACGGGATGGTGACTCTGAATGAAACCGGAGCCTTCCTTTGGGAGCTCCTCTCCGAGGAGCGGACCGAGGAGGAGCTTGTTAAGGCCATGCTCGGAGAATACGACGTGGACGAGGCGACCGCAAGAGCCGGCATAGGCCGGTTTGTGGAGAGGCTTTCGAAGGAAGGCCTGTTAGCGTGAGCCCGAGCGATCCCGGCGGCCGCGAAAGGATAACCGCCGCGCTTTCCGAGATGGAGGAGGTAATGACGGAAAAGCTCCTTGCGGGCGGTTCCGTCAGCTTTTCCCCAAAGGGGAAGAGCATGCTGCCCATGCTTCGTTCGGAGGGCGACAGAGTTACGCTCAGAAAGCCCCCTGCCAAACCGAAAAAAGGCATGGTGGCTCTTTTTGTATCGAACGAGGACGGCGTAAGGCGCTACATCCTCCACAGGCTCGTGAAGGTGAAAAACGGGCTCTGCACCTTCTGCGGGGACAACCGTTCGGAGTGCGAGGCGCCCGTGCCGTATGAGAACGTCATCGGCGTCGTAACGGAGTACGAGAGCCGCGGGAAGAAGCACAGCCTCAACGAAACCTGGTACAGGCTGTATTCTGTATGGATGACGTCGACCTACGGCTTCCGCCGGGCGTCGATGAAGGCGGAAAGACTGATATACCGGATATGGAGAAGGCTGTTCAGACGGGAAAAGTAAAAAGAAACACCGGCGGCGCGCTCCGCTTCCTGAAGTCGAGGCTCAAAAAGCATATCGGCGTATTGGCGCTCCTTTCGGTAATGAGCTCGGTGATCGCCGTGCTCGGCGTTTCCATGTCCGTGCTGATGGCGAACGCGGTCGACGGAGCGACCTCCGGAGACACTCGCAGGATGTACGTATGGCTCGCCGCAATGGCGGCTGCGACGCTCGCAGATATCGCGCTCGGCTTCGTCTCCCAGTATCTGCAGTCCCGCATGAGCTTCCGCATGGAGATGAGCCTTCGCAGCTCCCTGCTCTCGAAGATAATGAGCAGGGATTACGCCGCAGTATCGGGCTATCACAGCGGCGATCTGCTCAACAGGATCACGAACGACACGGGCGTTATTTCGAGCGCGGCGTCGTCCATGCTCCCGAGGATATTCCAGATGGTGACGAGGCTGGTGCTCGCCTTCGCTCTCCTTGCCTATTTCGACTGGATATTCGCCGCCGTAGCCGTCGGCTGCGCGCTTTTCGTGGCGGTAGTCTCCGCAATTGCCAAGCCGCATATCAAAAAGCTGCACCGCAGGGTGCAGGAGGCCGAGGGCAGGACGCGCGCATTCATGCAGGAGAACGTCGAGAACCAACTCGTTGTGCGCGTGTTCGACCGCGACGGTAGGATGCTGACGAGGGCGGACAGGCTCCAGGAGGAGACCTTCCGCGCGTACATGAAGCGGAGGATAGTCTCCATAATTGCAGGCGAGGGCATGAGCTTCGTGTTCTCCCTCGGATTCATGATGGCTCTGTGCTGGGGCGCGTTAAGCATATCGGGCGTGCTCGGAAAGGAAAAGATGATCAGCTACGGCACGCTCATCGCCGTGGTCCAGCTCGTAGGCCAGGTGCAGGCGCCTTTCGCCGGGCTCGCCGGCATAATGCCGCAGTTCTTCACTATGACCGCATCCTGCGAGAGGCTCATGGAGATAGAAGACCTCCCCGCAGAGGCGAATACAGGCGGAGAAGCGCCTTCGGAGTTCCGCGCTTCCGAGTTCGATTCCGTCGAGTTCTCCTACAATAAGGACGGTTCCCCCGTTCCCGTGCTGGACCGCGCCTCGTTCAGGATAGAAAAGGGTGATTTTGTAGCCGTGACGGGCATCTCCGGCATAGGCAAGTCAACCCTTATGAAGCTCCTGCTCGGCGTTTACGAGCCGAACGCGGGGAGCATTTCCATTGAGACCGAACGCGGCGCGCTGCCCGCCTGCGCCGACACGAGAAGGCTCTTCGCCTACGTGCCGCAGGGGAATATGCTGCTCACCGGGACCGTGCGCGAGAATATCGCCTTCTGGTCGGACGAAGCGGACGAGGAGGAGATAAAGCGCGCTGCGCGCATAGCCTGCGCGGAGGAGTTCATAAACGAGCTCCCGCAGGGGCTCGATACCCGGATAGGCGAGCACGCCCACGGGCTTTCCGAAGGCCAGGCGCAGAGGCTCGCCGTGGCGAGGGCAATACTCGCCCGCGCTCCGGTGCTGCTTCTTGACGAAGCGACGAGCGCTCTCGACGCCGAGACGGAGAAAAGACTCATTTCGAACCTCAAGGCCTCCGGCATGGAGACCGTGATAATAATCACCCACAAGACGGCCGCTCTCGAGGTCTGCGGGAAGGAACTGCGGATCGAAAACGGCGCCGTTACAGTAAACGAACTGAGATAATAAGGGGGCAGAAACCATGGTCATTATCGGCGTGTGCGGCGCATCGGGCAGCGGCAAGTCCACCCTTGCCCGCGAGATCAAAAAGGCGCTCGACTGTCCGACGGTCATACTCGGACAGGACTGTTATTACAAGGATCAGAGCTACAAATGCTTTGAGGACAGGGTCACGACCGATTACGACGACCCGATGATATTCGATCATGACGAGCTTTTGAGGGACATCGATCTGCTCGCCGCGGGCAAGCCCATTACGAAAAAGGGCTACGATTATGCGAACCACGTCCGCGCTGACTCCGACGAGCTAATAGATCCGCCCGACGTTCTGATACTCGAGGGCATACACGTGTTCTGGGACGACAGGCTCGTTTCGAGGATGAGCCTCAAGGTGTTCATGCACGTCGATCCCGACGTCTGCCTGCTGAGGCGCATGATCCGCGACACGCGCGACCGCGGCCGCACCGTCGAGGGCGTGTCCGCGCAGTATCTCGCCACGGTCAAGCCCCGCTATGACGACATTATCTCCCGCTATATCAAGAAGGCGGACTTCGCCGTTATGCAGGGCGGCAAGAACAGGGGCGCGATCGACGCGATCAGCGCGTACATAACGATCGAGCTCTGGGCGAAAAAGCACGGGATAAAATAAAATCCCCGAGGGGAAATTAAAGGCATGAAAACTCTCCTGAAAGGTGAAAAGCGAAAGATAGCCATCGCGTCCGCGATGATAATACTCGGCGCGGTGATCCTCTATGAGCTTTTGGAGCATTTCACCCCCGTAAAGAACGCGCTTTCTACCTTCATGCGGGTCGTCGCTCCGATACTCTACGGCCTCTGTCTCGCCTTCGTGCTGAATCTGCCCATGAGCCTTCTTGAAAACAAGCTGTTCAGGAAGCTCAAGCTCAAAAAGCCCAAGCTGACGAGATTCTTCTGCATATTCATCTGCTATGTCCTCCTGCTGGGGATAATCGCCCTTATCGCCTATCTCATAGTCCCGAAGGTGATCGACAGCGTGATAACGCTCGTGAACAATCTCGGCACTTACGTTCAGTCGGTATCCGATCAGCTTGAAAAATGGAATGCGGAACTGGACCTGAGCCCGGAGGCTTACGCCTTCCTCGGAAGGATATCCGATACCGTAATGGCAAAGGTGAACGGTTTCGCGGCCAACATAGTCCCGCTTATCCCGAAATACACCGTCAGCGCTATAACCGTCGTTTACAGCACGATAGTCACCTTCGTGATCTCCATACACGGGCTCATCAAGAAGGAAAAGCTCCTGTCGTTCGCAAGACGCATCGCGACCGCGTTCATTCCCGAAAAGCAGCAGGAGATGTTCTTCGGCTACTGCACTTACGCAAACCGCACCTTCAAGCGCTACATTACCGGTCAGCTCGCGAGCTGTATGATACTCGGCATACTCTGCTATATCGCGATGCGGATATTCAAAATGCCCTATCCCGAGCTCATTGCGGTGTTCATCGGCATTGCCGCGCTTATCCCGATAATAGGCCCGTGGGCGAGCACAATAATCTCCGCGTTCATCATTCTCATGTCCCGCATAGACAATCCGTGGCTCGCGTTCTGGTTCGTCGTGATTGTAATTTCGATACAGGCTCTCGACGATAACCTCATAGCGCCGCGCATAGTGGGCGACGCGATAGGCGTTCCGGGCATACTCGTGCTCGCCGCGATAGTCGTCTCCGGCGGCCTCTTCGGCGTAGGCGGTCTGCTCATAGCCGTTCCCACAGCCGCGGTCGTCTACAAGATCTTCGGCGACTGGGTCAACCGGCGCAACGCCGCTCGGGAGAAGGAAAAGGAAGAAGAGAAGGAAGAAGAGAAGGAAGATAACGGCGAAACCGCGGACGATTAACGCCGGGCGCCTTTACAGCCGGACGAAAAAAAGCTTGGGATCCGTTCGAAAAACGAACAGCTCCCAAGCTTTTTGTTTATAACGGCGCGGGCTCAGCAACAGTCCCTTGCCAAAGCGAGCAGCCTCTCCTTTGTGTTGTCCTTCGGCCTGACGGCACAGTGCATAAGGAGTGCTTTTTTTATTTCGCCTATCTTCGGGGAGGGCGGAAGCGCGAGGGCTTCCATTATCTCCCCGCCGGTTACGGCGAGCTCGCCTTCCGAAAAAGGCGTGTTCTTTTCGATCATTTCATCGAGTATCTCCCGCCAGCGGGCGGCGGACTTGACGGGTATGTATTCCCCGACGGAGCCGCGGAAATCCGCCTCGCGGATATCGGCGAGAAGGAGCGCGCGCTCCTTTCCCCAGCTCACGAAGCGTTTTTTGAGCGTGGAGTCCTTCGCCCTCCCGTCGAGGTCGAACATATGATGCCGCACGAGCCAGCAGGCGGTATCGACGGTTTTGCTGTCGCAGCGGAGCCTTCCGAGTATCTCCCGCGTCATATCGGCGCCGACGATATCGTGCCCGTGCATATTGCCCTGCTTTTCAAGCTGAACGGGCTTCGCGGCGTCGTGAAAGAGGCACGCGAGGCGCAGGGTTAGGTCGGGCTTCGACATAGCCGTCGTGCGGAACATGTGCTCGAGCACGGGGAACCTGTGGAACTTGGGGCTCTGCTCCACGTTCCTGCACGCCGCGAGCTCGGGGAGTATCACGGCGATAAGCCCCGCTTCATCCATAAGGCGCAGTCCGCGAAGCACGGAATCCTCCGCCGGAATGCCGTATTTCACGTCCGCCATGAGTATCTTCGAAAGCTCGTCCCTTATCCTCTCCGCGGAAATGTCTTTAAGGAGGGGCGCGCATTTTTTCGCCGCGGCGAAGGTCTTTTCCCCGATGTCGAAGCCGAGCTCGGCGGCGAAACGGCAGAGCCGCATGAGCCTTAAGCCGTCGTCGCGGAGTATGGCTTCGGGATCCGGAGTGGTCGTGCGTATGAGCCGATTTTCAAGATCCGCAAGCCCGCCTGTCGGGTCAATTATTTCGCCGGTGAGCACGCCCGCATATAGCGCGTTGACCGTGAAATCCCGGCGGAACGCGTCCTTCTCAGGCGAATCGGAGAACGCGACGCCCGTCGGTCTGTGCGAGCCGCCCTCGGCGTAGGAGTCCGAGCGGAAAGTGGTGTGCTCATAGGACTTATCGCCTATATGCACCTCCACCATGCCGAAAGCGACGCCCTTTTTGACGATCCCGAAACCCGCTTCATCCGCGATGGCGATGATCTCGTCGGGACGGAGCGCGCTCGTAACGTCGGTATCCGAAACCGGCAAGCCGAGGAGCGCGTTCCTCACGTGTCCGCCTACGACAAAGAGCCGTGCGCCGCGCGAGCCCACGAGCTCTGCGAAGGCTTTCAGCTCTTTGTCGAAATCAAATCTCATTCCTCGTCGGATCCGGCGTCCTCGGGCTCGATCTCTTCGAAGGTGAAGTCCGTTTTAGAGGAGGCGTCGTCGTTCCCGTACGCGGCGTTATCCGCTCTCTGTTCGGATTCGTGTTCCTTGGCGGCCTTCTCGAAGGCCTCGTCCTCGTTATGAGGCGCTCTCGCAATGGAGACCACCCTGTGCTCGTCGTCTACGCGCATGAGGCGAACGCCCTGCGTGTTCCTCGAGATGATGCTGATCTCGCTCGCGGGGACGCGGATTATCACTCCGTCGTCTCTGACGAGCATGATATCCTCCTCATCGGTGCACATGCGCAGGCAGACTAGCCTGCCGGTCTTTTCGGTGAGCTTGAGGGTCTTGACCCCCTTGCCTCCGCGGCCCTGGGTCGAGTATTCGTCCTCAACGGTGCGCTTGCCGAGGCCGCGCTCGGTTATCGCGAGCACGTAGCAGCCCTTTTCGATCTTGGTCATGTCGATGACCTCGTCGCCCTCGTCGAGCTTTATGGCGCGCACGCCGGTCGCAGTGCGGCCCATGGGACGCACGTCGTTCTCGCTGAACCTGATGCTCATGCCGCTCGCGGTGCCGATCATGATGTCGTCCTCGCCGCTCGTGAGCTGAACGCCTATGAGCTCGTCGTCCTCGCGCAGGCCGAGAGCGATAATGCCGCCCTTGTGGATGTTATCGAAATCCTTTATGGCGGTCTTCTTGATAACGCCCTGTTTCGTGGCCATTACGAGGTATTTGCCGCCGTTGGTGTACTCGTTCACGGGGAATGCCGCGGCGACCTTCTCGCCGTTCTTGAGCTGCAGCAGGTTGACTATCGCAGTGCCCTTGGCGGTGCGCCCGGCCTCGGGTATCGAATAGCACTTTATCCTGAACGCCCTGCCCGTGTTGGTGAAGAAGAGTATGTGCGAATGGGTGGAGGTGACGAAGATATCCTTTACGAAGTCCTCCTCCCTCGTGGAGTGCCCGGAAACGCCCTTGCCGCCCCTCGACTGGGTGCGGTAGGTATCCTCGGCGATGCGCTTGATATAGCCGAGACGGGTCATCGTGACGGCCATATCCTCCTCCTGGATTATGTCGTCCATATCGATATCCTCGATCACCTGCGTGATCTCGGTGCGCCTCGCGTCGGCATAGCGGGCCTTTATATCAAGTATCTCGTTCTTGATTATCGAGAGGAGCAGCCCCTCGTCTGCGAGTATCTGCCTGTAATACTCGACCTTGGCCTTAAGCTCCTGCTCCTCGTTCTGCAGCTTCTCGCGCTCGAGACCGGTGAGCCTCTGGAGGCGCATATCGAGTATCGCCTGCGCCTGCTTTTCGGAGAAGCCGAAGCGCTCCATGAGGTTCGTCCTCGCCTCGCCCACGTTGGGGGACGCCTTGATCGTGGCGATGACTTCGTCTATATTGTCGAGCGCCTTCAAAAGACCTTCGATAATGTGCAGACGCTCCTCGGCCTTCTCGAGGTCGTACCTCGTGCGCCTCGTAACGACGTCCTTCTGATGCTCGAGATAGTAATAGAGCATCTCGCGGAGGTTAAGGACCTTCGGCTCGCCGTCGACGAGCGCGAGCATTATGACGCCGAATGTGTCCTGCAGCTGGGTGTGCTTATATAGCCTGTTGAGGACCACGTTCGCGTTGACGTCCTTCTTGAGCTCTATGACTATGCGCATGCCGGCGCGGCTCGATTCGTCGCGGAGATCGGATATGCCGTCGACCTTCTTCTCATGCACGAGCTCGGCGATCTTCTCGACGAGGCGCGCCTTGTTGACCATGTAAGGTATCTCGGTGACGATTATGCGCGAGCGGTCGTTCTTCATGGGCTCTATCTCGGTCTTCGCCCTGACAATGACCCTGCCGCGGCCCGTGAAATACGCGTGGCGGATGCCCGCGTCGCCCATGATCACGCCTCCGGTGGGGAAATCGGGCCCGGGGATATAGTTCATCAGCTCGTCGATCGTCACGTCGGGATCGTCGATCATGGCGACGACGGCGTTTATGACCTCGCCGAGGTTATGCGGCGGTATGTTCGTCGCCATTCCGACGGCTATGCCGTTCGAGCCGTTGACCAGGAGATTCGGGAACCTCGAGGGCAGGACGCTCGGCTGCATGAGCGTTTCGTCGAAATTGGGGTAGAAATCGACGGTGTTCTTGTCTATGTCGGATAAAAGCTCGGTCGTGAGGCGGGCCATCCTGCACTCGGTGTATCGCATGGCGGCGGCGGGATCGCCGTCGACGGAGCCGAAGTTGCCGTGCCCCTCGACGAGAGGATAGCGCGTCGAGAACGGCTGCGCCAGACGGACCGTCGCGTCGTATACGGAGGAATCGCCGTGGGGGTGGTATTTGCCGAGCACGTCGCCGACGAGCCTCGCGCACTTCCTGAAGGGCTTGTCGGGCTGCATGCCGAGTTCGTCCATGGCGTAGAGTATGCGCCTGTGGACGGGCTTAAGACCGTCGCGCACGTCGGGCAGAGCGCGGCTGATTATGACCGCCATGGCGTAGGAAATGAAGCTGCGCTTCATCTCTCCCACGAGGTTGATGGGGAGTATCTTGCCGCCCTCAATGTCCGTCGGAAGCTCGTTGGTGCCGAGCATTTCAAGATTTCTGCGTTTTTCGTCCATATTCAATACCTATACCTTAAATATCAAGATCTGCCACGAGCTTGGAATTGAGCTCTATGAACTCGCGCCGGGGCTCGACCTGATCGCCCATGAGGACGGTGAATATCTGATCCGCGGCCATGGCGTCGTCCATCGTGACCTGGAGCATTATGCGCTTCTCGGGATCCATAGTCGTGTCCCAGAGCTGTTCGGGGTTCATCTCGCCGAGACCTTTGTAGCGCTGAACGGTTATCTTGTCGCGGCCTATCTCGTCGAGCGTCGCTTCGAGCTCCTCGTCGGAATAGACGTATTTCTCGAGATTGCCCTTTTTGATGAGATAGAGCGGGGGCTGGGCAATGTAGACGTATCCCTTCTCGATCATCGGGCGCATATGGCGGAAGAAGAACGTGAGGAGCAGCGTCCTGATATGGCTTCCGTCAACGTCCGCATCGGTCATGCAGATGATCTTGTGATAGCGAAGCTTGGACTCGTCGAACTCGGTGTCGATGCCCGCGCCGAAGGCGGTTATCATACAGCGTATCTCGGCGTTGCCCAGCATCTTGTCGAGCCTCGTCTTCTCGACGTTGAGTATCTTGCCGCGAAGAGGCAGTATCGCCTGGAAATGCCTGTCGCGGCCCTCCTTGGCAGAGCCTCCCGCCGAATCGCCCTCGACAATGAACAGCTCGCACTTCGCGGGATCCTTGTCGGAACAGTCGGCAAGCTTGCCGGGCAGCGCGGTGGAATCGAGAGCGGTCTTGCGCCTCGAAAGATCGCGGGCCTTTCTCGCGGCCTCCCTCGCCCTCGAAGCCTGAAGGCATTTGTCGATAATGAGCCTTGCCTCGTTGGGATGCTCCTCCATGTATATCGAGAGCCCTTCCGATACGGCGGAATCGACCATGCCCTTTATGTAGGCGTTTCCGAGCTTGGTCTTGGTCTGGCCCTCGAACTGCGGCTCGACGAGCTTTACGGAGATTATCGCGGTCAGACCCTCGCGCACGTCGTCGCCCGTGAGGTTCGCGTCGTTGTCCTTCAATATCTTGTTCTTCCTCGCGTAATCGTTGATGACCCTCGTGAGAGCGGTCTTGAAGCCGACGAGATGGCTGCCGCCCTCGGTGGTGCAGATGTTGTTCGCGTAGGTGTAGATGTTCTCCGAATAATCGTCGTTGTACTGCATGGCGACCTCTACGCTCGCGGTCTCCAGAGGATCGTCCGCCTGAGACGCGGAGAAGTAGATCGGATCGGAGTGCAGTACGGTCTTGTTCTTGTTGAGATAAGTTACGAATTCCCTTATGCCGCCCATGAAATAAAAGGAGCTTACCAGCTTCTCGGCAGGGCGTTCGTCGGTCACGACTATCGTGACGCCCGCGTTCAAAAACGCAAGCTCGCGAAGGCGCTTTATGAGTATCTCGTACTCATAGTTGACCTCGTCGAATATCTCGGGATCGGGATGGAACGTGATAGTCGTGCCGTGCTCGTCATCGCCGCATTCGCCGATTATCTCGACCTCGGTCTTCTTTATGCCCCGCTCGCAGATCTGGCGGTAGATATGCCCGTCCTTTTTGACGTCCGCTATGAGCAGATAAGAGAGCGCGTTGACGACCGAAAGGCCGACTCCGTGCAGACCGCCGGAGACCTTGTAGCCGCTCCCGCCGAACTTGCCGCCCGCGTGGAGCATGGTGAGTGCGACCTCGAGCGCGGATTTGCCCGTCTGCTTGTGGATGTCGACGGGTATGCCGCGGCCGTTGTCCTCGACCGTAACGGAGTTGTCGGGATGTATCGTGACGTAGACGTGCGTGCAGTAGCCCGCCATGGCCTCGTCGATGGCGTTGTCCACTATCTCGTACACGAGATGATGAAGGCCTCTCGAATCGGTCGAGCCGATGTACATGCCCGGCCTTCTGCGCACCGCCTCAAGCCCTTCGAGGACCTGTATCTGCGAAGCGTCGTAGGTGTTGTTCTGTTCCATGATCTATTTCCTTTTCATTGTTGTCTGTTTGGTATGCGCCCGCGGCGATCGGCGGCGCAGCCTTTAACCGGGAATTATGTCCCCGCCGGCGACGCGGAACAGCGCGGCGTTCCTGCCGCTCACGGCGCTCTCCACGCCCGTGGCTGTGAGCAGGCACTGGCAGTCGAACGCGGACTCCATAAGCGCGCGCTGGCGGCTGTCGTCGAGCTCGGAGAGCACGTCGTCGAGGAGCAGCACGGGGGATTCGCCCACGACCCCGCGTATGAGCGCGAGCTCGGAGAGCTTTAACGAGAGTGCGGCCGTCCTCTGCTGCCCCTGAGAGCCGTAGACCTTTACGTCGGTATCGCCGAGGCGTATGCCTATATCGTCCCTGTGAGGGCCTCTCGACGTGAATCCGCGCCTTATATCGTCCTCCTGCGAGGCGGCGAGCGCGTCGTATATGGCGTATTCCGCATCGTCGTCGAAGGGTACGTTCGGCTCGTAGAAGGTGAAGAGCTGTTCCCGCCCGTTCGTGAGCCTGCGGTGCGTGTCGGAGGCGATCGTGGAGATCTCGTCCATGAATTCGCGCCTCGAGCGCATGACCTCCGCTCCGGTGCGCGCAAGCTGCTGGTTCCACATATCGAGCACGTCGGGGTCTATGGGGTTCGAGAAAGCCTCCTTGATGAGCGCGTTCCTCTGACGGAGCGCGGCGTTGTACATGGCGGCTTTTCCGTAATAAGCCGGGCGTATCTGGCAGAGCTCCATGTCCATGAACCTGCGCCTGACGTCGGGCGAGGCCTTTACGAGCGCGAGATCCTCCGGCGAGAACATGACGACGTTGAGAACCCCCATGAGCTCCCCCGCCTTCTCGGCCCTGCGGCGGTCGATGAATACCTGCTTCCTGTCGCGGGGATTCCTGTTGACGTCGTCGCCCGAGCGGAGCTTTATCTCGATGAGCCTCGTGCCGTGTTTCGTGTCGAGCTCAAGCCCGACGTAAGCTCCGGAAAGCCCGTGGCCTATGAGCTCGGCGTCGCGGGTCGTCCTGTGGCTCCTGCCGAGGGCGCAGAGGAACACCGCCTCGAGCACGTTGGTCTTGCCCGCGGCGTTCGCGCCGTAGAGGAGATTGAGCCCCGGAGCGGGCCGCATCTCGGCGTGAGAATAGCTCCTGAAGCCGTTCAGGACCAGCTTTTTGACGCGCAAAACTTTTCCTCCGATAATACCCCAGTTTATTGAAAATATTATAACATATCAAGCTCTGAAAAGCAAGTGTATTTATATAAATAAGAAGAAAAGTGATATAACCGCAGCCTTTCATTTTTCGCGCTTTTGTGTTATACTTCAACAAAAACGAAGGGCTCGGAGGGAATATGGTCTATCTCATCCTCGCGGTGCTCTCGAGCGCGCTCGTCGCGGTGCTGATGCGGCTCGGAGAAAAGCATATTACCAACAACTACGCCATGTTCACGGCGAACTATTTCGTCTGCTCGCTCACGGCCTTTCTGTTCATAGGGGACAAGTCGGGCGTGTTCACGATGCGCGAGGGCCTTCCCTTCGCGCTCATACTCGGGCTCATAAGCGGCTGCCTCTATCTTGGGAGCTTTACGCTGATGAAGCTCAATATTGAGAGGAACGGCGTTATGCTCGCCACGGTGTTCATGAAGCTCGGCGTGCTCATACCCGTGCTGATGGCGATGATAGTATTCCGCGAGGCTCCGACCGTGCTTCGCATGACGGGCTTTGCCGTCGCGGTCGCGGCGATAATAATACTCAACGTCGGAAAGAGCGAGGAAAAGCGCGGGAAGACCTTCCCTCTCCTACTGCTCCTGCTTTTGGTCAGCGGGTTCACGGAATCCATGGCGAACATATTCGACAAGGCCGGAGAAGAGAGCCTCAAGGACAGCTTTCTCTTCTTCAATTTCCTGACCGCAATGCTTCTCGCGGGGACCGTAACGGCTGTAAAGCATAAGCCCGTAACTTGGAAGGACATCGCGTTCGGCGTCGTGATAGGCGTCCCGAACTATTTCGCGAGCCGCTTCCTGCTCCTCTCGCTCGGAAAGCTGCCCGCCGTCGCGGTATATCCCGTCTACAACGTAGGCGCGATAGTGCTCGTTGGTATCGCGGGGATATTCCTTTTCAAAGAGAAAATGAGCGCAAAAAAATACCTGGGTTTCGGCATGATAGCCGCCGCCCTGGTACTTTTGAATCTGTGATCGTCTTTTGCGCGAAAGCTTCGGCCCGCGGCGCGTCCGATCAGTGAGGACTTATGCCGGTGACCCATTCGCCGAGCTTGTCGGCGGAGTTCTCGGGGAAACGGTCGGTGTACTTGATCCCGCGGTCCTGATACTCCCGGTAATGGCCGAAATACTTTTTGCACCATATCACCGAGGGTATTCCGACTATGAACAGATACAGAGGCCCGAACATCATGGACTGTATGCTGTGCCCGAACTCATGCACGGAGAGATGCTCCTTGTCGTGATCCGACCAGTTCTCGGGAATGTAGATGAACATCCCGAGCGAGAAGCCGCTCGAATTGTCCATGAGCTTGGACTTGCGGTAGACGGTTATCACGGCCCCGTGGAAGATCCTGCGCTCCCCGGGAAGAAGGGGCAGGAGTATCGCCCCGATCAGGTTCTGGGGAAGGCCCCAAGTCCACTGAACGAGATAGAAGAGGAACGCCCTTATGGGCTTTGGAAGTTTCGGATCGTACTTTTTCATGCTCATATTATAATGCCGGCGTTTGCCAAAGTCAATTTCGAATGTGTTTTATTGAGGCTTTTTGTCGGCAGTCCTTGAAATCCCGCATCCGAAGCGGTATTATATGCATATCAATCGATCGGAGATGAAATGATGTTCAAAGAAAAACTGCGCGAGTTCCTTACCGGCCGCTACGGCGGCGACAGCCTCAATATCGTTCTCGGGATACTTTCGCTTGCGAGCCTTACCGCCTCGGCGCTCGTGTTCGCCTTCGTCAAGGGGTTGCCGGGGATAATTATCGGCGTCGTTCTCCTTGCCGTCGCGATAGGCGCTTCCGCGCTCTCCGTGTTTAGGGTATTCAGCAAGAACCTCACCGCCCGCCGTGCGGAGTACGAATGGTTCGATAAAAACCTTGCCGCTCCCTTCAAAAAGCTCTTCTCGAAGAAGAAGTCCCGTCCCCGCGCCGACAGCGAGCACAGGCTTTTCAAATGCCCCAAATGCCGCCAGACCGTACGCGTGCCGAAGGGCAAGGGCAAGATCAGGATCACCTGCCCGAAATGCGGCGAGGTATTCGTGAAGAAGACCTGATATAGACAAAACGAGACCCGGGACAAGCAGCGCGCCTGTCCCGGGTCTTTGTTCGCCGTCATTCGCCGGCGTTGTTTTATTATACGCACTCCCAGTTGAGATTGGCGGAAAAGCTTCCGTCGGCGTTTACCGTGACGTTGATATTCATCCAGATCGTGAGATATCCGTAGTAATCGGGTTCCGCGCAGAGCGGGCCCTCAATATCCCCGTAAGCGACGCCCCAATTCGAAAAATCGGCGGGCATCAGGGCGATATCGGCTACGTGCGTGCAGAAGTCGCCGGGATACCTTTTGAGCATCGTGACGCCCGAGTCCCTGCACTTAAAGTAATTGCCGTCGGGGAGGCCTGTGAACAGGCCCGCAATATAATTCGCCATATATTCCGCGGCCATGTCGAGATCGCCTTCACCGCCGTCGGGCGTGTAGCCCGCTTTCTTGAGATCGTTCACGGTGAAATCGAGCTTGATCGTGCTGAGTATTATCATGTCGTTCTGGTACTTATCCATGTCGACCCTGTCGATGGGCAGTTCGTTAAACCCGAAGAGGATGTGATCCATCCCGGTCTCCCATTCGCCCGAGTCGTTCCTGCGGAAATACACGACAGCCGCTATTTCCGAATCCTCGTCGTACCAGCGGATCGTTTTCTCGCCCCACTGGGTGGCCGCTCCGACTTCGCGGCTGTCCTTGTCGAACGGGACTCCGTAAAGCCCCGAGAGGATCTCGACGAGCTTCCATGCTTCGTCGACGAACCATTCGTTGGAGGGCATGGGCTCCTCGGTCGGAGCTTCGGTCGGCGTTTCCGTCGGTTCGGCGGTCGGCGCCTGGGTCGGAGCCTGAGTCGGAGCCTGAGTCGGAGCCTGAGTGGGAGCCTCGGTCTCCTTTTCGGAAGCCGGATCGACCGCCCCCGAGAGCTGTTGATCGGGGAGATTATTGCTTCCCATCATGCCGCAGCCGAGCACCGTGACCGCGATGAAGAGTATCGCCAATGCAAGTGCGGCGCCCATCTTTTTATTGTAAGCCATATGCGTTATCCTTTCCTTTAGCTGACGCCTGCCGTTCGTCATAGACGTTGCCGCGGCGCCGATATTCGCCCGCTTTCCGCTGCGGGCGGTGAGCCTTATGAGCGCAAGTCCGTATTCCTCGCGTTCGGCCTCGCCGAGGGCTTTAATGGCTCCGGCGTCGGCGAAGACTTCGCAGTCCCGCCTCGACATGAACGCGGCGATCCAGACGAGCGGATCGTACCAGTGGAGCACGAGCGCGAAGCATCTCAGGAAAGCGGTGATACCGTCCCCGTGGCGGCGATGAGCGAGCTCATGCGCCAGTACGAAGCGAAACTCAGTTTCGTTCTCCGCCGTCTCCTTCGAAACATAGATCGAGTTCATGAACAGGCATGAGGAGGAGATCCCCTCGACGGAGTAAACCGGGCAGGGCGCGTCGACGTCGAGCCTCACGCGGCGTTTTCTCAAGGTGACGTAGGTCTTAACGTTCGTGAAAGCGAACCATGCGGCGGTCGCCGCCATGCCGCAGTACCAGACTATATCCAGTATCTTCACGACGCTGACGGTCTTCTTCACGCGTTCGAAGCGCTCGGGGGTGACGTCCCGCATTATCACGACGGGAGTCTTGCTCTCCCCTGTTACGGCCCGCGGCGCGGCGGAGACCGTGCCGGAATCCGTTATCGCAACGGAGCTCACGCCCCTGACCGCCTCGACGTCGGAGACTATCTCGGCCTGCTCGACTGCGGTCTTTACGCTTACGGGACTCGAGAATACCGTGCCGGGCACGAGCAGCCTGAGAAGCACGAGCGCCCAGAGCGCGTACCTGAACCCGGCGCGCATCTTCTTTCCGAATATCGCGCGGATGATGAGCACGGATCCGATCAGCAGCGCGGATGAAACCACCCAAACCACGTCGGTCATTGCTTCTTCGCCCCCTTCAAAATGGCTATGAGCTCGTCTATCTCCTCGGAGCTGAGCTCCGATTCCTCGGTCATGGTGCTGACCAAAAGGCCTATGCCGTCCATACGGACCTTCTTGAGAGTGCTCTTCGCTTCCTGCTTCACGGCGGATTCGCGGTCTATCATGGGATAATAGAACTTGCGGAACCCGTCGGACTCGATCCTCACAGCGCCCTTTTCACTGAGCCTTATGAGCATCACGTTGATAGTCGACTTCGACCAGCCCGTTTCGTTCTTCATCGCCTCGACCATGCGCGCCATGGTAAGCGGCGATTCGTCCCACAGAAGGTTCATGAGCTTCCATTCACCGTCTGACAGGGTAATGCCGTTCATACTCTCACCTCGTTTCGCCTTCAAATAACAGCTGCCGTTATTCTTCGATACTATAATAGCACGATGGTTGACGATTGTCAACACTTAATTTTGACATTTGTCAACTTTTTTAGAAGTCCCGGAACGGGCCCAAAATTGCGCGGATTATGCACCTCATCCGTCGCCTGCGAAAACCCGATAAGCAAGGCGCTTTTCGCTCACACAACTCGAAACGGGCCTTCCTTTTTAGGAAGGCCCGTTAACGTCCTATTATTCAGTCCTTGGTGACGTTGACCTGCATGGGGGTGAGCACCGTTTCTTCCCCGGAGTTCACACCGAGCAGGCCGTCGCCGTTATAGCCCCAGGCGAAGATATTGCCGTCTGCGTCGACCGCGAAGGTGCGGGAGTAGAGCACGCAGTAATCGGAGTCGTCGTCCGAGGCGATGACCATCGCGAGATCGCTGAAGATCGAACGGATATTCTTGAGCCCTTCGATGCGGACGAAGCCGTAGCTGGGCTCCTGGGAGCCTGTTCCGAGAGAGCCGTGGATCATGCCGTCGGCTGCGTTGAGACCGGAGACGAGCACCTCGCCGTCAAAGGTTATGGCGTAGGTCATTGCGCCGTTGGTGAAGAACTTCCGGATATGGTCGGCGACGCATTCGGGCGTGGTTCCCGTGCTGTCGAACTCTTTTCCGAGAGCCGCGTTGGACATGAACCCCCAGCTCCAGAGCTCGCCGTTCTCCTTGAGAGCGAATTTGACGTCGTATTCCCAGTCCTCATCGGTGTAGTTGTCGGAGCAGAACTCCCTGACGCCGTCCATCACGAGCTCGATCCGGTTCTCCTCCGTGTTGAACCTGTAGAGCTCTCCGTTTTCGGCTAAAATATAGACCCCGCCGCGGCGGGATACGCAGACTTCCCTGAAGCTTTCGATGATGAGCATGGGTCCGCCGTCCGTGAGCATGTAAAGCTTGCCGTCGGTACCCTCGTAGACCGCGCCGTCCCCGAAGAGCCTTTCGACGTTGTCGGCCAGTATTTCCCAGCCGTTGCGGGAGAGGGAGAGGTTCTTCATGAGCTTGCCGTCGGTGGTCACGAGGCGCCATATTGCGAACTCCTTCACGCCCTCGTAATAGAGGGAAGGAGTCGTTTCGCCGCCGCCCCAGCGGTAGACCTGACCGCCCTCGGTGAGAGCGAAACAGGTGTACGCGTTCATATAGACGTTTTTCACGAAATTCATTATCTCGACGGGCGCGTTCCTGTTCTCGGTATCGCCTGTGCAGAGCTGGCCCTTATCGTTCCTGCCCCAGCCCCAGAGGGTGCCGTTCTCCGAGAGCGCGAACACGGTCTCGCCGACTATCACGGGCATGAGCCCGTCCGCGATATGCACGGGAAGGTTGACGTTTTCCGAGGAATGATTTCCGACCTGCCCGTACTCGTTATGGCCCCAGCCGTAAAGCGTTCCGTCGGGATAGGAGATGAAGCAGGTCCCGTTTCCGGAGATCACGACGGGGAGATGCTCGTTGGGATCGTCGGTCGGGAATACCGGATCGTCAATATCGTCGATCGGAGCATCGGTAGGATCGGAAGGAGCTTCCGTGGGATCCGAAGGCCCCGGAGTGACCTTGGAAGTATCCGTATTGACCGGACGATCTGTCGGGTCGGGAACGTTATTGTTGTTCCCCGCGCACGCGGCGAGGGACAGCATCAGTATGAGCGCAAGCGCAATAGCAAAAAAGCGTTTCAATTTCAAATACCTCCTTGTCTCGGTTTTTCACCTATATAACGAAAACCGGGAGCCACAGGTTCCCGGTTTTTGAAAAAAACTCTCCGGGAGAATCTCCTTATGCGGAAACGCCCTTTTTCCTGCCCATAAGGCTCAGCCCCTTCGCGGATATGAACACGAGGAACGCCGCTAGGGTATAGCCGACAAGGTATATAAGTAAGAACACCGGCCACGGCACGAGCGGGTAGATCGCCTCGAGCACGGGGAGCGTCGACGGGAAACAGGGCGATATGAAGAACATATTGAAGGTCTCGTCCGTGAAGCGGGGCACGATGATATCGAGCGCGAGCGCGCAAAGGACGAGTATCAGGAAGGCGGCAATTCCGGACAGGAAGAACCTGATATCCAGCTCCCTGCGGTGCCTCACGAGGAAGAACGCCCCGAGAACGACCTGCGAGCCGTGCCAGAACATGGTCTGTATGTTAATGCCTATCGTCCCAATAAAAACGCTGACGGGCCAGAACATGACCGCCGTTCCCGCAAAGAACGAATAGGTCGCGATGAACGCTGCGGCGGCGCGGCGGACGGGACTGTTTTCCTTCGTTAAGAACACGAAGGGCAGTACGTAAAGCGGCGAGGAGCAGAGCTGGAACGGGAAGGCGTACCATTGGTAATCCCAATAGGGCTCGCCGCCGTTGTAGTTGAACGAGAAATTGATCTGCTTATAGGTCTCGAAGAGAAACATGGCGATCCAGAAAACGAGACATACCGTGCGGAACGCCCTGTCCTTCATATTACGGCCCTTCACGCAGAGCAGGACCGCGCCCGCGATCACTATCGCGAAAGCGCAGAGATGAAAGACCCCGTAGGGCTTCGGCGTCTCCATCTGCGCGTTCAAAAGATTCAGAAATTCAGCCATATAAAACCTCCGGCCCGTTGATTATAACGCATCGGAGGATATATTGAAAGCCGTTTTTGATTAGAATATTAGCCGTCTGCAGGCCCGACCGCGCTTTCGCAACCTGTGCGTGCGCAATTGGCAAGCGAAATTGGTTGACCTCGGCGGGGCGAAATGGTATCCTTCTTTCATAACACGAAGCAGTACCGGCCGGTTTGACCTTCGGAATTATGAAAGAGGTGTACCCTATGCAGTTTGGCGAAATACTGATAAAGCGCCGAAAGGAGATCGGAATGACGCAGGACGATCTCGCGGAGAAGCTCGGAGTGAGCCGTCAATCGGTCAGCAAATGGGAGAACGGCGAGTGTATGCCGGACTCCGAAAAGCTCATAAAGCTTTCGGACGTTCTCGGCATAAGCCTCGACGAGCTCACGGGAAGAAGGGAAAGGACGGCTCCCGAGACGCGATGCTCCGAGGTTCAAGCCCCCGAAATACCCGAGCGGCCCAAAGGAAAGCCTGCGCGCATACTTCTTGCAGCGGCAGCCGCGCTCGTCATAGCCGCCTTGTGCTTTTTCGCCGGCAGATACCTGTTCCCCCGTGCTTCGGAGCCTTCTGAGATCACGGCAAGCGGTTCCGAAGCGCCGACGGCCGCTCCGCCCCCAAAGCCGACCGAGACGCCGGGCCCCACGGCGATCCCGACGGATACTCCGGAGCCGCCCTTCCGCCTCGACTGTCATTCGAAGGATCGGCTCAATGAGCATGATTACAACGCTGTGCTCGCGTGGCTCGAGGCCGAGGATCATTTGGGAAAGAAAAACGGCGAAAAGCTGAATCCCGATTACGATCCGGACGATCCCACGACGTGGTATTATGATAATGCAGGAGAGATGTGCGCCCTTGCCCAATGGGATGACGAAGGTTATCTTACGTCATTCACAGCTTTCGTCGAGAATCGCAATCTTTACGATAATATCGATCTTTCCGGCTGTGTGCGGCTGGATTACGTCGCGATCTCGGACTATAACCTTGCCTTTCTCGATCTGACCGGCTGTCCTCTCGGAACGGGCCTCTGGCTTTCGGAAACGAGCCTTATCGGGATCTCGCCGGATCCTCTCGTCACCAACAATCTCATCATCGACGGGTCTCAAATCGAGCATATCCACTGGATACGCTGCGGCTTCGAGCTCACCCTCGATGCAGAGGGGGAAGGATATGTAAGCGTTGGGATACTCACCCTGCCCGAGGAGGATTACACCGAGATCTATATCGTTGCCTATACCGATCCCGTAATTGACGATCAGACCTTCGTCGGCTGGTTCGACGCGAACGGCAGGCTCGTCTCGACCGATCCCCGGTTCGAGCTCACGTCATTGGGGACCAACGGGATTCTCACGGGGAAATATGCCTTCACGGCGCGCTTCAAATAAACAAAAGATCCCTCCCGGCATACCCGGGAGGGATCGCTTTTTTTCTTTTACCTGCCGATGGTGGCGACCATGACGGCCTTGATGGTGTGCATGCGGTTCTCGGCCTCGTCGAAGACCTTGCTCATGCTGGAACGGAATACCTCGTCGGATACCTCCTGCTCCTTGAGGCCGTACTTCTCGTAGATGTCGCGGCCGACGGAGGTCTCGAGATCGTGGAAGCTGGGAAGGCAGTGCAGGAAGATGACGTCGGGATTGTGGGTCATCTTCATCATGTCCATGGTCACGCGGTAGGGCTCGAGCAGCTTGATGCGCTCTTCGAACTGAGCCTCTTCGCCCATGGATACCCAAACGTCGGTATAGATGGCGTCCGCGCCGTCAACGTCCT
>JAEEGL014226732.1_pt1 | contig 32029 bp, 33 predicted proteins | sample 9134231 | NCBI WGS metagenome assembly JAEEGL01 (sample SAMN16246548, study PRJNA631951) | gut metagenome | biome: gut microbiome; feature: rumen; material: fiber-attached | host: Bos | place: Iran: Karaj | collected 2018-10 | reverse complement strand
CCCAAGATTTATAAAGTAAGCAGACACTACTTTGAAGAAGGAACTGTGGAGGTGACAGAATGACCACACAAGAAGCTGCAAACAATGCATTAAATGAACTGAGGGAAAAGGATTTCTTCAAAAACGTTGATATGCGTAAACTGATGAGAGAGTTGTATCCTGAACCATATGCTTCATTCTTGGGAGTTGGTTTTAAAGATGTGAATCGAAGATGTGGAATGGTATACGATGATATAGCCAAAAAATACGAAGAAATTCCGGAAGATGAGAGACCGGATAAAACAACCTTTTACGCTGCTGCAATTAAAAGCATCCAGAAAAAAGGACATGAAGAATTAGGCAAAGTAATCGGATTCATGTATAGCGAGCTTGAATGATTAACTTTGTTGTGAGATGGGTTTAACTTTTAGGAGAATTCCTGAGGTTAAGCCCATTTCGCATTCTATTAAGTAATTTGAATATTTTTATTGCATAAAAAATATCTATTAAGATTTAATAAAAATAGTTGTTGAAATATATTTTTTGATATGATATTTTCTATATAGATTTGAAAATAATAAATATAAAGGAGATGATTAAATGCTTGATTTTACTCATTTAAAAGCTGAAGATCCAGAGATTTATGAAGCTATTACCAAAGAAAAAAAGAGACAACAAGATAACCTAGAAATGATTGCCAGTGAGAATTTTACTTCCGAAGCAGTTATGGAAGCTATGGGATCATATATGACTAATAAATATGCAGAAGGTTATCCTGGACATAGATATTATGCAGGATGTCAAAATGTTGATATTTCAGAGAATATTGCGCGTGACAGACTAAAAAAATTATTTGGAGCTGAACATGCTAATGTTCAACCACATAGTGGTGCTCAAGCAAATGAAGCTGTTTATAATGCTTGTCTTAAAAAAGGTGACAAAGTACTTACTATGACACTTAACTCAGGTGGGCATATATCACATATGTCAAAAGCAACAGCTCAAGTAAAATTCTATGAACCAATTTATTATGACGTAAATCCTGAAACATATGTAATTGATTATGATGAAGTAGAAAGATTAGCTCTAGAGAATAAACCAAGATTAATTATTACAGGAGCTAGTGCATATCCAAGATTTATTGATTTCAAGAGATTTAGAGAAATTGCAGATAAATGTGGAGCTTTACTTATGGTAGATATGGCTCATATTGCAGGACTTGTCGCTGCAGGAGTTCATCCAAATCCAGTTCCATATGCAGATTTTGTTACAAGTACAACTCATAAAACATTAAGAGGACCAAGAGGAGGAATTATTCTTTGCAAAGAAGAATGGGCTAAAAAGATTGATACATCTGTATTCCCAAAAACACAAGGTGGTCCATTAGAACATGTTATTGCAGCAAAAGCTGTAGCATTTAAAGAAGCATTACAGCCAGAATTTAAAACATATCAAGAACAAATAGTAAAGAACGCTAAAGCCTTAGCAGAAGGATTAATAAAAAACGGATTTAATGTACTAACTGGTGGAACAGATAATCATTTAGTATTACTAGATCTTAGAAACAAACATATAACAGGAAAAGAATTAGAAGAAAGATTAGATAGCGTAAGAATAACAGCTAATAAAAACGCTGTTCCATTCGATACTGAAGATAAGACAATTACATCAGGAGTAAGACTTGGAACACCAGCATTAACAACAAGAGGAATGAAAGAAAATCAAATGACAGAAATTGCTGATTTGATTGGAATGTGCGCAACATCAGAAGAAGAATTTACAAAAAATAAAGACGAAATATTATCTAGAGTTGATGCATTAACTAAGGAATTTCCTTTGTATTCTAAATAAAAATACAGGAAGAATAAACCATAGAGTTTATTCTTCTTTTTTTGTAAAAAATCTTTGAAAAAAAGTAATTAAATGTTATGATATTGTATAGAAATTATTGGGTAAAAGGGAATAATAATGATAACAAAGGTTAGGGATGCTGAATTAATTGGCAAAAAAAGTGAAATTGTTAATAGTGACGGACATGTTGAATATGACATGTACCTTATTAAAGTTACCTTTGATGATGGTAAAGTCAGAAAGGTAAGAGCATTTTCAGAACCTGGGACTTTAAATGAAAATAATAAAGCTGATGTTAGAAACTTTATTTTTAAAAGACTAGATAGTTTAATAGAGGATTCTGGAAGAACAAATTACTTATTTCTTGGTAGAATGCTTCCACCAGGTGATAAGTATGTTGCTGATAGATTTTATGATGTAGATGGAGAAGAAGCTTTTGAAGTATTCGAAAGAAATGTATATAACATAAGAGATGCTGTAGATGCTCTAGAAGCTCAAAAAAAAGAAGCTAAGAAGGTGAAAAAATCTAGATCAAAGGAAAAAACTCAAACCCAAAAAGATCAAAAGTCAAGCGATGAGGAACTAAAAACTAGAAAAGAAGAACCAAAAACTCTAGAAAAGAATCCTCCATTTAGAACAAGAAAATTCCCAGAAAGAAAAGAAGAACCTTTTGTTAGTAAATTTGGTAAAAAAACAGAGGCACCTCCAAAAGAGCCAGTAAGAAGAGCAACATTTTTACCTACACCAAAGAGATATGTCTTAGGTGATGTACATGGCTTTTATGGCTCTTACATTGAAGCTATGAGAAGTATGACTAGCTTTGATACATGTTTTATCAATGGTGATGTTATAGATAGAGGCGAAGATGGGGTTAAAATATTAGAAGATATTATGAGACGTAATAAATACCAAAATGCAGGCCCAAGAGTAAGATTCTTAATGGGAAATCACGAGATGCAAATGGCAAAAACAATTGATATAGTAGAAAAACATAAGTTAGACTTTAAAGATATTGCAAATTATTTGGAAGTAGGCAGATGGTCATATTTCAAAAACACTACTTTAAGTGAGAATAGAGTATTAGAAGGAAAAATTAATCGTGCTCCGTATGAAGAAAAGGAACTTCAAGACAATCTAGAAAGTATTAAAATACAAGATAGAAAACTACAAGCAGCAAAAAAATATGCTGCCGAATCTCATAAAAATGTTTCAGAAGATGAGGCAAGATTATTATATATATGGTTACATTGTAATGGAGGGCTTCCAACATTAAGAAGCTATTTAAATTTACCAGATCAAAGAAGAGAGGCTATAAGAGTATTTCTAGATGAAAGTCCGGTTATGGTAAAAACCACAACTTCAAATCAAAAGTTTATAATTTCTCATGCTTCACCATATGCTAATGAAAGCGTAATCAAAAAGTTTGAAGAACATCCAGACTGTAATATTCCGTATAAAGCGATTAAGCATTCATGGGGAGAGATTCATGATATACTTGAAAAAAGAGAAAATGGTGCTGCGGTTGAAATGTGGGGAAAAGCTGGATATAAAGTTATATATGGACATACACCTCAAAACGGTACAATTACTAAAGATAGCACAGGATATGGCGTTAATATTGATGCAGGGTGTGGACATGGAAGAAAACTTGCTCTATACTGTCTGGATGATGAAAGAGTACAGTATTTTGATCAAAAAGTCGAATCTGAAAAGGCGAAGCCTGTTTTTGATGGACATGAAGATAGATAATTTTTTAAGAAAGATAGATTTTTTCTATCTTTCTTTTTTTGCAAACATAAGTGGCTCAAGATATACGGAAGTAACAGAAAAGACATAAAAACCTTAAATAATAGTAATAGTGTTTTTATTAAATTATAGATATAATATTAAAAAATAATGCATAAATATAAAATTAGATTAAACTGCACTCTAACCATTGAAAAATAGGGGAAAATTTGCAATTAGTGGCTAAAAATGGTATAATATAAGGTGTAGAGTTATATTTATTAATAGGAGAGGCATGTTATGAATAGTAAAAGAGTATTATATTGCATTTTATGCATAATTATGTGTGTCGCACTATTAGTTCCACAAGTGTATGCTGGTCAATTAGGAAGAGGCGGACCAGGAGAATATGGTGATAGACGTTATAACACCCCACCAGATGATGGTGATCATGGTGGACCAGGTCCATCAGAGTCTTATGATCCATGGGGTGATAAGTACATTTATGTACCTCACTATATTTATATTAAAGGTCAGGCTCTAGAAGATCCAGGTTATTCGAGTGAGACACTTGATGTATCTAAATTAATGAAACCAGTTGCTGGAGTTCAATTTAAAGCTGGTGATGCTGAAGACTTTTCAGCTGCAGATGGCTCATATGAACTATATCCTTCACCTGGTGAATACGAATTAGATATGAAATATGGTGATCTTAAAGAATCCGGAAATACAGATCCTGAGGATGTCTTAAAATATAATGGTTATGACTATTATGTTGCTAAGACCCCATCAGATCATGTTGTCGATGGAGAATTAAGTATTATCAGAGAAGAAGTAATTAGAAGTAAAAAAGGAGCAGCTCAAGTATTTATTGTTTTAGACTGTTCATATAGTATGAGACATACTTATGTAATGGTTGACGGAGCAAGAAAAACCAGATTACAAAACGCAATAGATGCTTCTAAAACATTAATTGGAGAATTATTAGCAGAGGGTGATAATATCTATATTGGTATTGTTGCATTTGCTGGTAATAACTTTAGAGCTGCAAGTATAAATAAAGACAAAGACTTTTTATTTGCAACACTTGATAGTATTCCAAGACTTCCAGAAGATTCTTGGGCAGGTGGAACAAATATAGTATCTGCCTTTGATAAAGCTATTTCATCCTTCTATGTTGATAAATCAAATCCAAACTATTTTGATGATGTAAATAGAAATATAGTTTTAGTATCTGATGGTATACCAACAGCTGATGGAGAAACAAGATTGTATGCTGACGATTCAGAAGAATTTGCAGAATACTTAATGCTTAACTTCATCGGACCTAGTACAAGAAAAAAGATGCAAGATACATTAGCTGAAAAGATTAATGTTATGACACTTATTACTAAGTCAGAATACGAGGATGAGGCTGCTTATGCAGATAGCATTTTCCAAGGTGCTGTTACAAACTATGATGTAGTAAATAATGAGCAAGAACTTGCAGATGCTATTAGAAAAGATATTAAAGAATGGATTCAATCTCATATAGAAGAAATAACAGAATTTACTCCATTTGAGTATATTATTACTGGTAAAGAAGATCCAGAACGTAGAGCTTTGGTTGATTCTTATTTCAATCAAAAACCATTCTACTACAATGTTATTGATGGAACAGATGCATTATCTACAAGAACATCTTTATTCAAAGATGCATTAGATGACGCAACAAGAATCAATAAGTATGCAGAAGAATTGAGCGAGAAAACATATATGACAGCAGTATCTGATACATATCATATAGATGAGCCTCGTGAAGAAACATTAGTGGAAACTGTAACAGAAGTAGATGATGAGGGAGTTGAGCATACATATAATGTATACACAATTCACTACAATACAGGTTATGATAATCAAGATCTATACTTAATGCGTAGACAAGAATTCCCACTAGTTACAAAAGTAACAACAACAGGTATTAGAGTAACATTAAACACAGGAGAAATCCTAAACGAAGAAGTAAAAGAATTTGGAACAACAGAACCACTTGTTGAATGGATTGATGATGATATTGCTTTAGGTGCTACAGTAGAAATTGAATACACAATAAGAATTAAAAACAATTCATCACTTCAAGTAAATGAACTAGAATTATTAGATTACTTGCCAGAGAACTTCTACTTCAACAAAGATTCTAAATTAATCTCTGAGCAAGGTGTTACAAACAAAGATCTTGGATGGAACTCATTTACACTAGATGATATGTTTGGATATGGATATGTAAATAATGTTTCATATACTAGATATAATAGACATGATTTCCAAAATGCAGTTAAGTTAATTAGAGACAACGAAGGAAAAGGAGCTAATGGATTCTTTATAGCACCAGGTGGAACATTCGAAGTTAAGATAGTAGCTTCAAGAGTATTCAGTAATGGTGCAGACTTCGGTGGAAGCAATATATTTGATGCTTGCGAAGTACTAGGATATGATAACAATGCTGATAGAAGAATGTCATACTCATCACTAAAAGGTGATACAACATTACTTGCAATGTATCCAGGTGATACAATAGATGTTGACTACTCAGTATCTTCAAATGGTACAATCATTTCTCCTCCAACAGGTGAAAAAGACGGCTATGCTGAAGAGGCAAGACTAATGATGAAACAATTAGAAAAAACTAGATAAGCAATTACTATTCAAAAACATTAAATATAAATAAAGAAGCACTCCATTTATGGAGTGCTTTTTTTATATGTTTTCTATCTTCCGCCTTCACCTGATTCATCTAAATTCATTTCTTCAGCCTGTTTTATTTTGGCTACAGCTTTATAGTATTCTTGTTCGAAAGGAGATGGTTGAGCCATTATTACCTTTCCATCTTTTGTTAGAACATTTCTACTCTTATATCTTGATAAATCCTTATCTCTTTTTAAGAAGTATGGTGAGTTAACTGAATCGTAGTAATCTGCTTGAGCAGTATTACGATTTATTCCACTACCAATTCTATAATTTAAAGTTCTATCTGTTAGTGTAAATTGTTCAAGAGGATATCTAGTAATAGTTTTTTGGACCATTTGAGCATATCTTTCAATATCTTGTTCTCTTACGCCATATAAAATATCAATAGGTTGTCTAGACATTTCATCCATTGTATGTGATGCAAATATATAAACTTTTTCTCCACCTTTCAACTTTGGATGTCTTCTATCTCCTAGACCGTTGTATTCATGCTTATTAAGAGCAACTTCCTCAGGAGTCATTCCTAATTCTCTTACTTGGTCTTCTGAAAGTCTTTCTTTAGGATAGATTACTCTAATTTGAAAATTCTTTCCAAGTTTGTTTCTTGAATATGAAAGGCTAGCTTTATATAAGCCACCATAATCCATTGCTTCCATTGCTCTAGAATCACGATCAACAAAAGACATTTCTCTATTTACAACAAAAGAGTCTGTTGGAAGAGTATCCCACATCCTTTTATCGTCTTTTCCATATAAAGTATTATGAACCCAATAAGTGAATTCTCTAGGAATAACTATCTTATCAAGTTTTCTTAAATAGTTAAGATAACTTGCTTTATTTGGCATAAATTTCACCTCTAAAAATATATTCTACAGAATCATTATAACACTAACAAATAAAAATGTGAAAAAAATTGCAAAAATTATTGAAACATGGTAAAATAGTGGTTACGTAAATATTTTTTTTATTAAAAAAAGGAGGTCGATATGGAAAAACAAATCAATATTGAAGACATGATGAATTCAGAAAAGAATAAAAGAATATTTGTTATGGCTTTTGCCAGAATGAATCTTGGAGATGATATATTTTTGAAAATGTTGTTTGAGAGATATCCAATGCATGATTTTTATATGCAAGTAGAAGATACAGATATGCTTTCACCATTTTCAAGTTTTAAAAACCTACATGTAATGCAGGGAAAAGATACAGATGAAGAATTATATAAAATGAATCCTGAAGACTATGATGGATATATTTATATTGGTGGTTCTATCTTTATGGAAGGTGGAATGGTATACAATCTTTCTGATAAGTTCCATGATTTCGTATTAAGATGTAAAGAAAAGAACATACCATTTTGCTACATCAGTTGCAACTATGGACCATATCAAACAGAAGAATATTTAAATCTATCAAGAAAAAACTTTGAAGCAATTACTGACATATGTTTTAGAGATAAATATTCATATGAAATGTTTAAAGATATAGAAAACGTAAGATATGCTCCTGACTTTGTATTTACTTATCCAGTTGAAAAACCAGAAATAATAAAAGATTCAGTGGGAATTTCTGTAATAGATTTAGAAATTAGAGACGATTTAATATCAAAAGAAGAAGAGTACATTGAAATGATGGCAAACAACATCAATTATTATCTTTCAAAAGGAAAGAAAATATATATGTTCACATTTTGTGAATTCCACGATGATATTAAAGGTATTAATAAGATCTTATCAAAAGTTACAAATCCAGAAGAAGTTGTTATTGAAAGATATACTGGAGATATAGATGGTTTCATGAAAACATACAGTCAAATGGAGTATGTAATATGCATTAGATTCCATGCATTAATTCTATCAAGCTTGTTAAACCATAAGATATTTATTCTTTCATATAGCAAGAAAATAGATGAAATCGTAAAAGATTTAGATCTTAATCTTCCAATTTTGAAATTTAACGATATAACAAGTGACTACAAAATAAGATTAGATGACTTCAAGAATGTAGATGAAGAACTTATTGAAAAAATTAAAGACGATGCAAAAGCACAAGAAAGTGCAATTAAGAAATTTTTATAAAATATTAAGGAAGGGAGCGTAGAAGCTCCCTTTTTGTTTGAAAAAAAGCTTAAAATATGCTATAATAAAAGGTGGAGATTCTTTTTTATCTCTTTTTAACATAGTGCTACTAAAGCACTATTTAATAGATATAGTAAGGTAGTAAGCTGGTAGTGTGTTGGTTTCATTCTGAAAGGACTGGAAATGAAAAAAATAATTTCTATTCTAATCATCGTAACAATTATTCTCAGCATCAGTGTCACAGCAGCTGCAGCGACCGAAGAGTATCCGTACATGGCAGAAAGCAATGAAGATTTGGCCTTCAGAGATGCAGATGGAGTATTCCTCAAAAATCTTCCAGGAGGGCAAACGTTCATTGTTCTCGGACGGGACAGAAGAGATCCAGAGCGTGTGTGGGTAGAATGGGCAGGAAGCGAAGGCTCGATCATTGAACGTGGAATAACGCCTATTGATCGGGAAGTCGATCTTTCCAATTCTAACGAAGCATACTTAACGGGTAGTCTTAATCTAAGAAATCCAGAAACATATGAGTTCATTACTCTTCTCGGTAGTGGTACTAAAGTCGAAGTTGTTGGGAAAGATCCATATCATCCCGAACGGACTATAGTAAGAACAGGCGATTATGAAGGGAGTGTACTTAGTTCCTACGTTTTGAAGGTTGCAAGGGCCGACTTTATACTTGTTGAAATTGAAAATCAAAAAGCATACTTGTATAAAGGCGGGGAACTTGTTGCTTTCAGTGATGTAGTAACGGGACTTCTGGGATCTCGAGATACTCCAAAAGGTGTCTTTTCCATATACAACATGATGGAAAAAGAAACACTTCGAGGAGCAGACTACGAAACACCGGTCAATTTCTGGATGCCTTTCTATGGCGGATGCGGATTCCATAGCGCCGAATGGAGATGGGCTTTTGGAGGAAACATTTACACCTATGATGGGTCACATGGATGCGTGAATTGTCCATACGATTTTGCAAAGATCCTGTACGAAAATTCCTACATCGGCATGACAGTTATCGTGACATAACTATATCTTTTATCAAAAAAGAGGCACCTGGAAAATACCGGGTGCTTCTTTTCGTTTAAAAAAAATAAAAGCAAGTTCTTTACTTGCTTTTTTATATTTTAATAAAATTTAATTGGATCATCAGAGTCATTAGATGAACTATCTGGTTTAGTATTAATAGAGTCAGTCTTAATTGAGTTTGTAGTAGTATTATTTATAAGGTTATCAATCGGAGTCTTATTAATTGGATTGCTAACATGAGCGCGAATTTCTCTATTTTCCCTTTCGATTGTTTTTTCCAAACTATAATAATCTTTTCTAAGAACTCTTTCGATAACTGCTGCAATTGGAACAACTATAAAGCCTCCAATAAATACAGCAAAAAAGTCTACCATCATAATTCCTGGTGAAACGAAGAAATCAAAATATAGTAAAAATGCGGCCCTAAATACACTTAAACCGATAGCTACAGGTTTGCTATTATTTGGTGAAATAATAACTGAAAGTGGAAGTATTACGAATAATGTCATATGCATTGAAACAAATAGTTCCATTCCTATAGCAGCTGCAATATTTTCCATATCTGGTTCCATATCAAACAAGCTTTCTGCGTGTGATATAACAGGTATAATAATAAGGCTTAAAACCATTAAAATGATGGTATTTCTAATATTTATTTTCCTCATATGTATGACTCCTATAAATAAACTAAAATAATGATATCATAAAAATAAAAAAAACTCCATAATGGAGTTTTTTTATTATTTTAATTATTTAAGCATTCCACCAATTAAGCTTCCAGCGATACCAGCAGCACTGTTAAATGCATTACTATTTGGGTCAGCTGCTTTAGAAGATACTGAGTTTGTTGCTGCGTAAAGTGAATCAGTAGGAGCAACAGGGCTCATTAGTATTTTACCAGTTCCACGGAATACGTTTAATAAACCTTCGTTTGAAATTGCTGATCCAATTAAAGATTTTGTTGATTTTTCAACTGTGAAATCTAAAGTTGTGCTCCAGCAAACTGCTTGTTTACCATCGATTTTTAATTCTCCGTTTGTGATAGAGATTTCGATTAATTCTTCGAATGGAACATTACTTTCAAGAACTGCACATCCTTGTCCTGATAAGCTTAAGTTAAATAATCCTTCACCACCTAAGATAGCAGAAGAAGCATTTTTTCTACTTACAACATTCATTTGAACAGATCCCTCTGATACAAGATACATTCCATCTTCAAGAGTAACTCCGCCTTCCCATTCTCCAACATTAATTGGAATTAAGTATTTATATGTAGGTTCTAGAGCTACAATACCTGTTCCTTTATAAAGTGGTTTAACAGCTGATTCTTTTGTAACAGCACCTTTAACCATTTTTCCTAAGAAATCTCCAGCACCTTTAACATCTGTTTCCATTTGAATGTTTCCAGTCATCCATTGAAGTGCTCCAGCTTGCATTCTTATTTGGCTGTCTTTTAAACTACAAATAACTTGTTTTCTTCTAACACCCATTTTTTCCATAAAGTAAGATGATGCAGCACTGTATGGGCTAACAGATAAGTCCTTCATATACTCAAGTACACTAAAAGGACCAAGTTGTTTAGTTATTTTTCTATCAGCGTTTTGTAAATTTTTAATCTCCATTTTTTACTCTCCTTAAAAATATTTATGAATACATTTTATACAAAAACAAATAAAAATAAAATAGTTTTTTTAAAAACTATCTTCAAAAAGGATAAGGAAGTATTATAGGGGAAAGTAAGGCTTTTCTTGAAAAAATATTAAGAATGTGATATATAATGGGTAGAGCTAAGGGTTAAACTGATAATATTAATACTAGATTACTTTAAGGAGGTAATAATATGATTAAATTAACAGCAGCAGATAAGGCTGCAATAGCTCATGGGGATTCTGCATACATAAATGAAAAAGGAGTAAGATTTTTCCAAAAAAATGATTGCGAAGCCGCAGTGGAATATTATAGATTAGCATCTAGTATGGGAAATATGGAAGCTACAAAAAATCTAGGATATTGTTATTTATATGGTAATCATATAGAACCAAATATAGACTTAGCAATTCAGTACTTTGAAATTGCAGCAATGTCAGGTGTAGTCGCAGCTATTTATAAATTAGGCGATATATATAGCAGTAGTAAATGGATAAAACAAGATAAAGAGCTTTCAAGTTATTACTTTAGAGTAGCTTTAGAGTATATAACATCAGGAGAATACGAAGAGTTATTCTTAAATAAAGATTTATTCAATTATCCAAGCTTGATGTTTGCTATAGCAAGAGAATCAATGAATGGTGGAATGCTAACTGAAAATCCAAAGCTTGCTTATGAGTGCTTAGCAATTGCCTTTTATGGATACTCAGATGCAATAGCTGATGGCGATAGTATTCATAGTGATTGCTTAGATAAAGTAGTAAAACTTTTAGGAAGCAAAGAACTAAAAGAAGCAAAGAAAGCATTTGAAGAACACTATTATGAATCATTAGATCAAGAGTTAAAAACATATAAAGAAAATCACAAATAAAAAAAGACCTTTAAAAGGTCTTTTTTTTATTTAAAAACTGCTTCATAATCTTTTCTAAATTTTTCGATTCCAACATCTGTAAGAGGATGTTTTAAGCATTGCATAATAACCTTATATGGAATTGTTGCAATATCAGCTCCTGCTAGGGCACATTGAGCGATGTGTAGAGGACTACGAATACTAGCACAGATTATTTCTGTTTTAATATTATTTACTCTAAATATTGAAGATATTTCTTCTATTAAATCAATACCAGGTGTTGCAATATCATCAAGTCTTCCTAAGAATGGAGAAACATATGTAGCTCCAGCTATTGCAGCAAATAATGCTTGAGTAGAATTGAATATTAATGTTACATTAGTTTTAATGCCTTCCTTTGAAAGAACACTGACAGCTTTTAAACCCTCGTCAGTAATTGGTATTTTTACTACCATATTTTTATTTATTTTAGCAATTTCTCTTGCTTCTTTTATTATGTCTTCGGCTTTAGTAGTTGTTGCTTTAACTTCACCACTAATTGGACCATCTACTATTGTTGTTATTTCTTTTATTACTTCATTAAAATCACGGCCTTCTTTTGCAATCAAAGAAGGATTTGTTGTGACACCACAGATTATTCCCATTTCGTTTGCTTTTCTAATTTCATCTACGTTAGCAGTATCAATAAAAAACTTCATAAATCATCATCCTTTCCATCGAAATTTGATTTGATTATATTAAATAGAATATTTCATAACAATAGAAGTCAAGGATAATTCATTAAGATTTCACGTGTTAGACAAGAAATGCACAGTTTACATAACGGCGAAAATGTGGTATAATGTACGTATAGAGTGGGAAAGAGCAAGGAGAATAATATGAAATTAACAGATGAATTAAAAAGTAATTTCATAGATTTATTGAAAAAGCTTTCACGCGATGATGGAGTAAAAGAAAAATTAGATGCCATCTTAAATAACCTTGAGACGAAGTACAATAAAAAATTTAAGCTTATTTCATATGGAGATAGATATGATAAGCTAGATGGAGAAATTTGCATTTTAGCCCATCCTGAAGATGATGAGAAGGTAGTATTTAAAGCATCTGGAAATAGTGAAAATGTTTTTAAAGATGATTATTTAGAAAGAAAAGTATACACAAACATTGAAAAAGAAGTGGAAAAAGAATTCCAAAACAGAAACTATAATTCAGATGTAAAAATAAGTGCAGTAATAAAAAGAGTCCTTGAAAAAGAAGAAACAGTAGATGAATATATATCAAAGGATCATTTCTTAATAGCAATGCTTGTTGTGGATAACAAGGAAGCCTTTGAAAAAGCGGAGAAAGTAATAGATATAATAAGGGACAAGCATAAAGGAATAAAAATTAAAGTATTTACATTTCTTTTAGATAGTGAAAACTACACAAGATATAAACAATATTCAAACGAAAGTCAAGCCATGAGTCAGGCAATGATAAGAAAATATATGCCGACTCAAAATAAAGTAATATTCTAGGATGAAAGGAGGGAGTGTTGATATGGCTTTTGATAAAAAAGAATTTAAAAAAGCGGTAGATGACTCTCAAATTGCATACTTAGATTGCTTAGAAGACGGATATAATGCTCTTACAGAAGGCAAAAAAGGTGAAGAAAAACCATCACTTGAAGAGATAATAAAAGTATCTATGGGTACATGGGACTATTACAGAGCTTATGAAAAAGTAATTGCTATTTATTATAAAATGGGCAAAGACCTATCAGAAATAACAATTGCTGATATTGCAAAATATTCTACTACACTTTCTGATGCTGACAAGAAAAGGATTGCAGAATTAAGCCCGGAGGCTTTTTCATATAAGATCCAAGATGTGTACAACATGAAAGAATATAACGGATTCTATGCATGCCTAATTGATAAAGGAAATGGCGAAAAATCAATAGGAATTCGTGGAAGCGAAGATATAAGGATTAAAGAAAACTTTATACATGATTGGAGAGATAACGACTTTGGACTTGTTCAAAAAAGAGAAACATCTCAACAAAAAGAAGTTAGATATATGTTAGAATATCTAAGAGACTCAGGACAACTAGATAACTGTGAAAAATTGACAATATCTGGACATTCATTAGGAGGCAATTTAGCATCACATGCAGCAATTGTAATGGCAGAAGATGGTTTTGAAGATCTCTATGAAAAACTAGATAAAGTATATAACCTAGATGGTCCAGGAGTATCAAAAAAATATCTAAACTCTCACAAAGATCAAATAGAAAAAGTAGGTAAAAAAGATATAATTCAACATGCAAAGTGGAGCGTTGTAGGAAATCTATTATTTGGAATACCAAATTCATATGAAAGAAAACTAGATGTAGATGAACATAAATTAGATAGATTTATTGGTAAGAAAGAGACTGGACTATTCGGAAAAATTAAAAGACTATTCTGCAAACATAGTACAGTTTGTGTAACTCCAGATAGAAAACGAGAAGATAAATGGGAATTAAAAGATGGTAAAGAAGACGGACTAAGCAAATTCTTAGGAAGTCTATCAAGATCAGTAGATATATTTATTCCAGAGCCAATTACATATGCAATAGGAAGCATAGCATCATGGATAGCAGAAAAAGTTCTTGTGGTTCCAGAAAACGAAACAGAACAGGCTCCAAAAGAAGAAGTTATTCCTGCAATGCCAAGAAAGGCTTTAGCAGATGGAGAAGAAATAGAACTTGCAATGTAATAATAAAAAATAAAAGAGTAGGTTAGTTAAAACCTACTCTTTTTCGGTGTCTTTTCTTTTAAACAGACCCAAAATGACTTTTATAATTCCAACGACGAATGCGAATACAAAATACATCGCAAGGAAGCCTGTCACACCGAACATGACATCAGCAAATTCCATGCTGCCGGTATGAGTAATTTTCTGACCAATCTCAATAGCGAATGTCACAACTACGACTAGAGTGAATGCATATATTGAAGATAGCGTCAAGTAGTGACCTCTTTTTGCCAGGTACCTAAAGACTGGGTAGACAACTAGCACTAAGAACATGCCGAATAGGCCAATTACTATGAAATGAAGTTCCTTGTCAGTAAATTGATATTCGTAGGCATCATTGATACGAAGAATATATGAGTGCATTTTGGCAATGAGTTCGACAACCCAATATAAGAATTTAGTCATACGATTACCATCCTTTCTTTTATAGTTCTGCTTATTTTATCATAGATTTTTGTTTAAGACAATCAAATGACTGGTCAGGATTTTTTATGAAACATAGGACATATTTTTAAAAATGTGATAAAATATAGATATCAAAGTTAAAGGAGAAAAATGTTATGAATGATATAATTCCTTTATTACAAGCATCAATATATATAATAGTTGCAATTATGTTTGGAATGGTGGGACTGTATTTTTACTTATTAAGAGGTAAAATATCAAAAGATAGAAATAATTCAAATAATAATAGAGTTGAAACTCCAAATGAAAATAATGATTTAAATAATAATGATGAGGATGATCCAATTCAAAAGTTTTAAAGCGCGCTTTTTTAGGTGTGCTTTTTTATTGTAATAGAAAATGCCATGTGATATATTTATAGCAAGATATAAGTGGCACAAAAGATATTACAACATTTACGATTAGATTTTTATGACTTTATAAAATAAATATAAGGCGGTAAAAAAATATGATTGATTCAAAAAATGGAATAATAGGTTTGGCCATTGGTGATGCTTTAGGCGTACCAGGTGAATTTAAATCACGAGAGTATTTAAAAATGGATCCAATTACTACTATGACAGGGTATGGAACACATAACATGCCAGAAGGTACTTGGTCAGATGATACTTCTATGACGCTCGCAACAATAGATTCAATAATAGATACTAACGGAATAAATCCAAACGATATAGCTAATAAGTTTGTCGATTGGTGGAAAGACTCTAAATATACCCCAGCTGGAGAAACTTTTGATATTGGAAGTACTTGCCAAGAAGCAATTTATAATTACTATAGAGATAGAGAAAAGCAAGGAGCAGTAAATGCTACAAGATATGGCAGAAGTGGAGAATTTAATAATGGAAATGGGGCCTTAATGAGAATTCTTCCAATAGCATATTATTGTAATAAATACACTAGTGATAATATGGAAATATTAGAAAATGTAAGAATAGTATCTTCAATAACACATGGCCACGAAATAAGTTTAATGGGCTGCTACATGTATGTTCTTTTTGCTATAAAACTATTAAATGGATATACAAAAGAAGATGCATTTAAAAGCATAATGGGTGAAGATTATTCTATGTTTGAAGAAGCTACAAGAAATAAGTATCACAAAATAATAAATGGAGATCTTCTTTTCATGCAAGAAGATGCAATTAATTCATCAGGATATGTGGTAGATACATTGGAAGCTGCGCTATGGTGTTTAATGAAAACAAAAACATACGAAGATGCAGTAATTAGAGCAGTAAATTTAGGATCAGATACTGATACTGTCGGAGCTTGTACTGGAGGTTTAGCAGGTATCCTATATGGATTAAAAACTATTAAAGATGAGTGGAAGTTTAAACTTGTAAATATAGAATATATCGAAAATTTATGTAATGAGTTTAATGAGATGATTTAACAAAAGGAGATAAAGGTTGAAGAAAAAGACATTAATAAAATGTTTACTAATAATATTAGCTGTAATAGCTTCAATTGTTATATATCTATGTACAGGAAATTATAAGGCTGAAAATGAAGCTTGGGAATCTATATATTCTTCAAAAGATGTCAATGTTTCAATGATAGAAGAGGGATATTTTTTCGATGGACCATATGACGATAAAGCAATTATTTTTTATCCAGGAGCTAAAGTTAAATGTGAAGCATATGCATGCTTAATGCATAAAATTGCAGAAACAAATACAGATGCTTTCCTAATAAGGATGCCTTTCAATATTGCCTTTTTTGGCTCAAAAAAGGCTGATAAAATACTAGATAAATACGAATATAATGAGTGGTTTCTAGCAGGACATTCATTAGGAGGAGTTGTAGCATGTAGCTATGCATCAAATAATCCAAGTAGTATAAAAGCTGTAATAAATTTAGGATCTTATCCTTCAAATAAAATGCCAGACAATTTAATGTATTATTCATTCTATGGAACAGAAGATAAAATTGTAAATCAAGATTATTATGATAAAAGTAGGGATAATTGGCCTAAAAGTAATAAAGAATACTTAATTGAAGGTGGTAACCATTCCGGATTTGCAAATTACGGAGAGCAAAAGGGTGATGGAACAAGGACAATAACAAAAGAGAAACAGCAAGAATATGTCATAGAGAATTTAAAAGAAATATTAGAAAGATAAAAAGGCAGGTAGTAAACCTGCCTTTTTATTAATTGTGCATATTATCTGTTTAAAAGATTTGCATCTTCAGTTTCATTATAGAAAATGTGAATATAATCAATCAAGCCACTTTCTTGATAAGTGAATTCAACGTAGTATGTATGCTTATTTTCTAGTTTATTCTTTATTACAGTTAGATCATCAATATAGTTTTGTTGATTTGAATTATCTTTTTCTGGTTTAACTAAAGTGTTACTTCCATTTTCATTGGTATAGCAAACATATGGAATTTTTTCTAATTCGTTTTTGTATGTTTTTACATTAGATATTAGTCTAATAATTAATGCATTAGTTTGTGAACCTGTTTGTTTTCCACCATATGATAAAAAGTTATTGTTAAAAGCTTCAATTTCTTGCTTAGCAAATGAAGACATCATATCATCACCAAATAGAACATCACTTTCTTCATCTTCAGCGTCATCTTCAGCATCTTCATATTCATCTTTGTCTTCAATATCGGTATCTTCTAGAGAATCACCATAATTAATAGTGTCTGAACTAGAAATTGTAGACTGAGCACTATTAAATACAAACATACCAACAGCCATAACTAATATAGCTATAATAACAGCTCCCATTATAAGTACAGACTTTGAGGAACTACCCATAATTATTGTCTCCTTTCTTTTGTTACATTTATATTTTACAATACAATTATACATATAATTGTATAAATAATTCAATTAGTATTATTGAATTGTTTGAATAAAATAGTTATGATATGATTAATTCAAGTAAAAAGGTGAGAGGTATAAAATGGGAGATTTTAGAAGTGCATTTAGGTATGCTCAAGAGTTAGATAAAGATTATGGGAAAGGATTTGGAACATTCTTTTTTCTTACGCTATTAATTGCTGGATTTCTATTTACTACAGTAGCTGGGAATATATATGTAGCAAAGCTTAAGAAAGATAGTAATGAGGAATTTTTGCTAGATTCACCATCAAAATACAGAATAGTTTTAGAATTACCTGACAAATTAATATATTACTATGAAGTCGATTTAACAGAGGGGACTGTAGTAAAAAGAAATGATGATGAAGAGTATAAAAGAAGAAAAGTTAAAACTATTAATACAGACACTGCTGTATTAGGTGCACTTCTTGACGAAGTAACTGGTGATGAGAATAATATCGGGTTAACAGCAGAAGAAAGAGAAAAATTACATGAAGCAGGATGTCATTGGATTTTTAAGGTAGAAACAAGTTCAGGGGAAGAGTATTATTTAAAGGATGCATCACAAGTATATAAACTAAGAGTGTTAATAGATGAGAATTAGTAGGAAGGAATGCAAGATATGGCAACTTCAAAAGAATATAGAGATTTTATTATAGAACAATTAGATTTGTTGGATGGAATAACTTATAAAGCAATGATGGGAGAGTTTTTGCTATATTATAATGACGTCCTATTTGGTGGTATTTATGATAATAGATTGCTAGTAAAAAAGGGAAATACTAACGAAAAGTTTCATATGGAAGAGGCCATTCCATATGATGGTGCTAAACCAATGTATTTAGTAGATGACGTAGATAACAAGGAATTGTTAAAAGAAATTGTTATTGAAACATGCAAAGGCTTATTAAAAAAATAATTAGTATTTAGGAGGTATTCTGATATGAATGTTGCGGTAAGATATTATTCAAGAAGTGGTAACACAAAACTATTGGCAGAAGCTATAGCAAAAGGTTTAAATGTGCAGGCTATTTCAGTTGATGAAGAGAAAAGCAAAATCACAGAAGAGACTGATATATTGTTTGTCGGAGGAGCTTTATATGCATACGGACTAGACAAAAACCTAAAGCGTTATTTAGAGGAGATAGAAGGATCAAAAATTAAAAGAGCAGTAGTATTTTCAACATCATGGCTTTCAAAACATTCTGTTGATTTAATTAAAAAAGCACTATCTCAAAAAGGAATAGAAGTAGAGAAAGAATATTGCTATTATAAAAATACACCAACAGAGGAGCAGCTAAAAGAAGCGGAGAGCTTTTCAAAGAAATTTCTAGGAGAGTAGTAAATGGGAGAAATAATGAAAGTATATGGGGAAACCATATTTGATATAGGTTACCTACTTACAGCTTTAGTTATAGGTATCTATTTATTGATTAAAAACAACAATAAGCTTGGAAGACTAATGGGAATTGCAACTTTAGTCTTAGGATGTGGAGATGCATTTCATTTAGTTCCAAGAATACTAAATAATTTTGTAAATTCTGATTTTACATCTGCACTAGGCATTGGAAAACTTGTTACTTCAATAACTATGACAATATTCTATATTCTTGTTATATATATATTTCAAAACAAATTTGAAACAAAAAATAAGAAGATAGAGTATTCTATATGGGCGTTAGCAATTGTTAGGATAATTCTATGCATGTTGCCACAAAATAGATGGATAACAAATGATGGCTCAGTAGCCATGGGAATTATAAGAAATATTCCATTTGTAATCATTGGATTAATAGTTATAATTCTATTTTTCCAAAAAAGAAAAGAAGATAAAATATTTAAAAATATGTGGATATACGTTTTACTATCATTTTTATTTTACATTCCAGTAGTAGTTGGATCTTCAACAGCTCCAATTCTTGGAATGCTTATGCTTCCCAAAACAGTATGTTACATTTTAATGATTGTAGCATTTTATAAGGAATTAAAAAATAATAATAAAAATTCATAGAATACACAAAAAACGGGAGAAAAAATGAAAATCTATAATGCAAGTGATTTTAATATGGTATTAAGTGAATATGATTCTATTTTAGAATTTGCAGAAGAGTGCATAAGGTATCCTGGAAGAAAAACAATTTGTTCTAAGTACGTAGAGAAAGAAGTTCAGGCAATAAAAGATAAGGGATTCTATTACACTGTTCCAATTTATAGAGTGCTAATAAACAACATTTCTATGTATTTTTCTAAAGTTGATGAGAATACGTTAGAATCTAGCGAAGATGTTGTTCAAGATACATTATTTGATAGGGTTGACTCATTAAAAGATATAAAAAGTACTGATCCTAATATGACTTTTGGAGAAAAGAAACATCAGCTTAGAAATTGCCTATCACATGGAAATATTGAAACTGAAGTAGAAGGTAGAGCTGAAAAAGGAGATGGATACTATCTAGGAGAATTATCAATATTAGTAGATAATGGATTTGTAAGTGGAAAAATTCCTTCAAATGACTTTAGCAAAATAGGTAAAAATGTAAAGAAGGTAGATAATTATTTAAGAAGAGGATATGATTTTCATTTTATATATGGTTTTATTGATTCTATTCCAAATTCTATAGAAGAATTAATTGATGGGATGAAAAGGATTGTCATTCAAAGAAGATATGATGATAGTTTATTACCATTTGAGCAAGCAAAATATAAGCTTTTAAAAGCAAATCAATATAGAAATAGTAAAGATTGGCGTTTTAATCCAGGTGTGTCTAATAACGCAATGAAAGCTGAAATAAAAAGTAGATTTACAAATTTTATTCGTGGTTTAAGGGGAGACTATACAAGTTTTGACTATAAAGAAGAGACAATATCCAAAGAAAAAAAGGAATTCTTGGTTAGATATACTAAATACATGACTGGAGATTCAGTAATGGAGTTCTTTAAAAACTCATCAATAATGAATGAGGTTGGAGAAGATTTGAATTCCGCTGATACAGATTCTTCATTAGATAGTTCTTATGTATCTGAAGCAACAATAATAGATTTCATAACAACGGTTATAGAAATCCAATGTAGAATTGCAAAAACAATTAGTGAGAAGAAAAACGTAGGATACAAAGAGAAAGAAGAAATGGCAAGTACAATTAAAAAGTTTTCTTATGAAGGACCGTACATATATACCGCTAACCTTATAGGAAAAGCTAATTACTTAATTGGCTTTATCCAAGAATTAAGCAAAGGAAATCATTTTGACTACAACGGATTTAATAGTTTAAATGGTATTAATGCAACTCTTATAAAACATATATACAATGTTGGAAATACATCTAATGTACCAGATAATAGCTTGGTTTTAAGTGAGCCTGCCGCTGTTGGTCAAAAACAAAATAGTTCTAATTTCTTCAGACATTTTAGAAACGCTATAGCACACGGAAATTATAAAATTGAATATGGAGATTATAAAGACCCAAATTCTTATGTATTAAAATTTAACGATATAAAAAGAGATAAAAATGATCATGAAAAAATACTAAGAGAGTATAGATTTGAGTTATCACCAAAACAGTTAATTGCTATTCTCAAAGAGTATCAAGATAGGGTTAATGATAATTTAAGGACTAATAATATTGAAAATCAGTTTGGAAAAAAACTATTAGACGATACAATAAGAGAAACTAAAGAAAACGATGGAGATCTTTTGGAAGAAATGGCTAATAATATAAAAATTGACAATGGTGAAGAAATAGAAAACTAATACTGAGGATTACTGGTAAGAATGTTTATAAGATAACACTTTTAAAGGAGAAAATGGTGGAAGAGATAAAAGTTAGAAGATTCATATTGGACGACTTAGATAAAGTATACGAATTAATGAATATTTTATATAAGGGAATGCTTAAATATGATAGATTTAAGGAAATATATAAACGAAAACTGCAAGATAAAAATAGTTATTATATAGTTGCAACAGAAGGCGAAAATATAATAGGGGTTCTTACCTCAGAATTACAAGAGAAGCTTCATAGAGAAAGACTACAACTTTTTATCGAAGACATTATTGTTGAAGAGGCAAAAAGAAATAGAGGAATAGGCAAAATGCTACTTGAAAATGCAATTAGCTTTGCAAAGAAGAATGATTGTGAAGTAGTAGAATTAACTAGTTATAAAGATAACGAAAAAGCACATAGATTTTATGAAAACAATGGATTTATTAACCATTCTATTAAATTTAAAATGTATCTATAAGTTTTAGCGTAATAATACCTTCAAACGCGTACGAAAATTGAAAAAGGGACGATTTTATGGTATAATAATTATGTACCCAATCGATACGACGAAGCCATAATGGCAAGGAGGTAGGTATGATTTATACAGTCATATTAGTCACTGATGTTGTTTTGATTCTGGCTATTGTAATAGCCTTGGCCCAGTTCAGACGGAGCAAACCGAATAAGAAGGTCGTTGTTGTCTCTCTTGCTGTTTTTCTGATGGCGTTTTCTGTTTCTGCCTTGAGTCAGGTATACTTAGGAAGGATCCTGAGAAACTCGGCAGTAATCGAACGCAATGGAGAATATGTGAGGGTCAGCCCCTACTACTCGGAGGAGTTCTTAAGAGATAAGTGTGGAACAGAGTACTACATCTCTCCGAACGGCGTAGATAGTATGTTTGCCCAACTCATCTCTAAGGTGACTAAAACGTCGCCGTATAATCAATAGTACCACTTAAGGTGCAAAACGGATGGTGTGCTTAGGCGCACCATCCGTTTTTATTGACATATTTAAATCGAGAATAATTGATAAATTTTCAAATGTATGTTTAAATAGTAAAATAACAATATTAAATTAGGTAAGAAAAGATGGAATTATTTGAAATCATAACAATAGGAATTGGACTTGCAATGGATGCTTTTGCCGTATCTATATGCAAAGGCTTATCAATGAAAAAAATTGATTGGAAAAAAGCGATAATAATAGCATTATACTTTGGAATTTTTCAAGCATTAATGCCAGTTATAGGATATCTTTTAGGAAGCACATTTAGTTCATTTGTACAAAGTGTGGATCACTGGATTGCATTTATTTTGCTTGCTGTAATTGGTGGAAATATGATAAAAGATTCTACTGATGATGAAGTAGAAAAAAGAAATGATAATGTTGATGTAAAAACTATGTTAATGCTAGCTATTGCAACTAGTATTGATGCTTTTGCAGTAGGAGTGACATTTGCATTTTTCAAAGTTAATTTGCTATTATCAATTTCAATAATAGGAATAGTTACTTTAGTATTGTCATTTTTAGGAGTAATAATTGGAAATAAATTTGGAGATAAGTTCCAAAATAGAGCAGAACCAGCAGGAGGAATTGTTTTAATAATAATTGGACTAAAAATCTTACTAGAACATTTGGGAATATTAGCGTTATAGAAAGAAAAAAGCTTGATTTCTCAAGCTTTTTCTTGTTTTTGATATATGGTCGAGGTGACAGGGATCGAACCTGCGACCTCATGGTCCCAAACCACGCGCTCTACCAACTGAGCCACACCTCGATAAAATAATCCATTATCGCTAATGGATTATGGTGAAGCAGAAGAGATTCGAACTCCCGACCCACGGCTTAGAAGGCCGTTGCTCTATCCAACTGAGCTACTGCTCCATAAGACAATAGATATATTAACACATTTAGAGCCCTTTGTCAATAAATAACGAGAAAAATAATACTTAAAATATCATAAAAATAAAAGGATAAAGAATCAAAACGAGTTATTATTATTAATTTTAGATATATTTTATCATTTACAAAAAAGAGTAATAAATATATAATTTCCCTGTATAAAATCTAGAAAGGATTTGTTATAAATGCCACAAGAATGGAAATGTAAAAGATGTGCCAAGTGTTGTACAAATTTATTACCATTAACTAGAAGTGAAGTTTTAAGATTAAGAAAAATAGCAAAAAAAGAACATAAACTTTTTTATAAAAAAGATTGGTATGACATTTGTCCGTTTTTAAATCATAAAAAAGAGTGTGATATATATAATGAGAGGCCTCACATATGTAGAGAATTTACGTGTAATGATTATGAACACGGAGTATTTTCTCCTAAAATGGATGAGGTTATTTCTAAAGAAGATATAGAACTAGTAAATGTAAGAGAAATTGTGTTTAAGTACAAAGAAAAAGGGAATGAATAATTCATTCCCTTTTATTGTGTTTTATTTACTACAAATATTTTATTATTTCTTTCCTTTCAAGAGGTAAAACAGCTAAGAAAGCAACAGCCATTCCGGCTTCGATAATAAGTGTATATGTTTGAGCTTTCTTCTTTGCTTGTTTAATGACTTCTTCTTTTAATCGCTGATATTCTAACATTTCTTCAGGATTAGCTCTTGAAGACATTATTGCATCAGTAAGCATAATTCTTTTGTTTTGTGCGACAGACTGATCTATTCTGTTTCCAATACTATAATATTGAAATGCTCCAATAATAAGACAAGCAACAAGTGTGAAAAGGAAGATGTTTTTCATAACGATAGGTAGATTTGTGTATTCCATAGTGAAGTTTTTAAAAACAGATTTGGTGCTTTGTTTCCAAGCCAAATAAGAAAATGTTCCTTGAAGTATTACTAAAATAACAGCAAGTACAATTATTTCTTGTATAATTAATGCTAGAACAAAAGCTACTAAGGAATATATTAAAACAAACAGTAACCCCCATGCAAGCCACATTCCAATTAATTGTTCAGTTATCTTTTTTGAATCACACAATTGTCTATTTTCCATATCTATATCTCCATTTCTCTTTTGCAAATTATTAAATTACACAATAATTATATCCATTAAGTAGATATATATTCAATACTAAAAACCATATAATTATTAAAAAACAAAAAACCTTGAATTATAAAAATTCAAGGCTTTTGGTGCGACTGGAGGGATTCGAACCCCCGACCTTCCGGTTCGTAGCCGAACGCTCTATCCAGCTAAGCTACAATCGCATTTAACACTAATAAATATTATAGTCTCATTTTTAAAAAAAGTCAATTGAAGAAAAAGGGTAAAAGATTTCTTTTTAATTACGTTTTAAGATTTTTGTTGAAAAAAATATGTTTAATTGTTATGATATTTAATGAAAAAATCTATTATAGGTGAAAAAAGTGAAAGACAAAGACAAGATAAAATCAAGCAGTTTCAGTCTTAAGATATCAGTTTTGATCCTTTTAGTATTTTGCATAGTAATTGTTTTTGCAAGATATACAACTGATGAAAAATTTAGACAAGCTGTAGATACAAATATCTTTAGAATACGAGTTGAGGATAGTAGCTTAAAAACCATTGAAATTGATAGCGAATCAAATCCATATATATTTGCATTTGATAAATACATAACAATATTAAATAAAAATTCTCTAAGGGAGTTTTCACAAGAAGGAGAACTGATAAAGAAGTTTGATATTAATATTTCATCACCAATAGTTCAAACTAGCGGTAAATATATGGTAATAGCAGAAAAAGGCGGACAAAACTTGTATCTTTTGTCAGGTACTAATATACAGTGGGAAACGCAAGTCGAAGGTACAATATCAAGAGTAAATGTTAATGATAATGGATATGTTAGCGTAATTATGCAAAACTCTATTTATAAGTCAGTTGTAATCTTTTACAACGAGATGGGAAATAAGATTTTTACAACATATCTTAGAACTAATTATGCTATATGTACAGATATTTCAAAGGACAACCATTATTTAGCAATTGGTGAAGTTGACTATTCTGGAACTATTATCAAATCATTTGTTAAAATAGTATCTGCAAAACTAGCTGAAACTGACGCAGAAAATGCGTTTGTATATGAATATAAGTCAGAAAATGGTGAAATTATTACAAACATTAATTATGAGGATAACGATAGAGCAATTTGCACTTTTAATAATTATGTTCAAATAGTAACACCTTCAGGCGATAGAAGACTATATAAAATAACTGAAAATGATTTGTTTGTTGATGGAACATTGGACAGCGAGAATATAGTACTTATCAATAAACAGCCATCAGGATTGTTTTCTTTTGAATATAAATTGAATTTAAAATCTACTGTTGGTAAAAAAGAGACACTTTATGTACTAGATACAGATCTTCCAAAATCGATAACAGTAACAGAAAAGTTTATTGTGCTAAATATTGGAAATGAAGTGCAAGTTATCAACAAAAACGGACAGCTAGAAAAAAGATATATTGGAAAAGAACAAATTAGTGGTATTGTCGCAGGAGATAGTATCATAGGAATTATATATAAAAATAGAATAGATATTATAAAATTATAAATTTTTAGGGGGAAAACTATGGGAATTATTAATTGGGTTGCCTTTGGAGGAATTCTAGTAGATTTAGTAATAATCTCAATGATAGTATCATATGCATACTGGGGATATAGAAAAGGCTTAGTAAATGTATTGTTTAAAATCTTGGTATTTTTACTTTCATTAGTCTTAGTATTTTTCTTATACAAACCAGTATCAAAAGCTATAATTGATCATACTGCACTAGATGAAGTTTTAGCCGGAGCAATCGAAAAGAATTTATCAGGTACAGATATCGCTGATGGAAAATTACTAGATCCAAGTGAATCTAATTTCTCTTCAGCAGTAGTTAATTTAATTAACTCATTCGTAACAGAAGCTCTTCAAAAAGCAAATGTTGATCCTATGGGATATGTATCACAAAACTTAGCAGTATTTATGATTAGAGTAGGAACAGTTCTTGCTTTACTTATTATTTCAAGATTCTTCTTGTTATTCGTAAGATTTGCTGCAGAACTAATTGCTTCAATTCCAATTATTAGAACATTTAATAAATCAGGTGGTCTAGTATATGGACTTGTCAAAGGTTTCTTCATAGTATATTTGATATTAGCAATATTTACAGTTATCTCACCAATTATTAGTAGTTGGGGAATAATAAGTTCAATTCAAGATTCAACAATTGGTAGTAGAATGTTTAACAATAACTTTATTATTAACCTATTCTTGAAAGATCAAAAATAAAAAAAGAGCAATCGAAATAAAAAAGTGGAAAATTGCATTTTCCACTTTTTTTGTATATACTTTTATAGAAGTATTATTAAATAGTTATACGCAAAAAAGGAGAAGACAGATTGGCAAAAGATAAAAGAGCTAAAAACAGACGTAGAACTAAATATGAAGATATAGACGATACTCCAAAAAAGAAAAAGGGTAAAAAGGGGAATAAAAAAACTTCTAGGAAAAAGGAAAAGAAAAAAGGATGCCTAGGAGTAATAATCTCTAAATTATTGTTACTCATATTCATTTGTTTGATCGTATTTGGAACTATTTTTGGAGTTCAAGTATATAGAAATGGCGGAGGATTAAAAGGTGTTCTTTGCACACTTACTATGCAAAGTGTGGATGATGTAAATAAGTTAGAACCAATAAATGTACTTTTAATCGGAATAAGCCAAGATATTGATTCAACACTAACAGATACTATTATGGTTTGTAGGTATAATCCTCAAACAGGAAAAGCAGCAATGCTTTCGATTCCAAGAGATACATTTGTTGGAAAAGATGAATCACAAGCCAAGGGAAATGAAAAAATAAATTCAATCTATGCTAAAAGCCCAGATAAGCTATATAGAACAATTGAAAAGATGACAGGATTACACCTAGATTATTATGCGGTAATAAATAACAATGCAGTAATTGAAGTAGTAGATGCAATAGGAGGAATTGACTTTGACGTTCCAATAGATATGGATTATGATGATCCAACTCAAAACCTTCATATTCACCTTAAAAAAGGTGTTCAAAGAATAGACGGAGAAAAGGCAGAACAGCTTCTAAGATTCAGACATAATAATGATGGAACAAGTTATCCAGCAAGTTATGGCGACAATGATTTCGGAAGAATGAAGACTCAAAGAAATTTCATGATAGCTGCAGCAAAACAAACAATGCAACTAAAGAATTTACCACATATATTGGATATCAAATATTACTACGAAAAAAATGTACAAACCAATATTACTGAAGATGTGATAAAAAAATATATACCATTAGTCCCAGAGTTTTCAATGGATTCAATACAGTCATATCAACTTCCTGGAGAGAGTAAAAAATATAACGAATTATGGTTCTTTGTATATAGTCAAAAGCAAACTACTAAATTAGTAAATGAGATGATAGAATCTACAGATAAATAAAAAGACTGAAATTAAATTTCAGTCTTTATTTTTTTATCTTCTTCTTGATCTTCTTGATTTATGAGTCCTTCTAGAAATAATAAATGATGCTATAAGTAGTGCTAAACCAACAGTAATATATATTTCATAGTAATTTCTCTTTAAAACATCACTTGCTGCTATTAGATTTGCACTGTATTCAATATCATCAACTTTATATTTTATAGAACCAATCTTTTGACCTTTTGCAATAGGAGCCACAAGCTCTTCATTTATTTTAACTTCTGGTATTATTTGGTTTATATCTAATGATTTATGATTCATAACAGTGATTGAATTATCTATTGCTACATCAAGCATTTTTGTTTCTTTTGTTGCTTTTTTTATTTCAACAGTATCAATTACGGAATTCTTTTCAATTATTTTTGTTAAAGTATAATTATCGTATCCATAATTAAATAGTTTTGTAGCATCTTGAAATCTATTTGAATTAACCCCTTGTCCACCTAAAACAACAGCAATAAAATCTAATCCATCACGCGAAGATTGGCTAACTATACACTTACCAGCTTGTGTTGTTGTTCCAGTCTTAATTCCATCAGCATAAGGATAATAGTTTGAGTTGTCTTCAAATAAAAGTTCATTAGTGTTCTTTATTACTCTATCTGTTTCAGGATGAATATTTGTTGGAGCTAATGTGTATTCCTTAGTTTTAACTATCTCTTTAAAAATAGGATTCTTCATTGCATAATTTGCAATTAAGTATAGGTCATACGCAGTTGAATAATGAGACTCATTATGAATTCCATTTGGATTAACAAAATTTGTATTTTTGCATCCTAATTCAGCAGCTTTTTCATTCATCATTGCTGAAAAGTTTTCAACAGATCCACCAATATGATCCGCTAAAACAAAAGCAGCATCGTTTGCTGAAGGGAGCATTAACGCATATAAAAGATCTCTTATAGTTATTTCTTCACCATCTCTTAAATCTATAGTTACATATCCTGATGGAATATTCTCAACACTTGATCCTGATACGGTTACTATATCATCTAAAGAACTGTTTTCTATAACTAAGATTGCAGTCATTATTTTGGTAACAGAAGCAGGATAGAATTGTTCAGTAGATCTTTTCTCATATAAAATTCTACCAGTACTTTTTTCTACAAGTATCGCGGCTGTAGAAGCAATACTTACATCTCCAGTTTGGGCAAATACCCTAATTGGAACAAACATTACTTCAAATATAAAAAGTAAAACAAGTAGAAAAAGTATGTTTTTCTTTACTACTTTTTTCATATTAACCTCTATATAAAAATATATAAATATAATATATCAAATGAGAAAAAAATACAAGAAAACTTGTCAAGATGCTATTAGCTAAAAACAGCTTGAAATATAGGGTTTTAAGACTCATTTTTATAAAATTTATTTATTTTATAAAAATAAATTGACAAAAAAATAAACAAAGAATAATATGTGATTAATAAAGTAGGGAGGTGTATTTAATGAAGAAATACATAAGTGAATTCATAGGAACTTGCGTATTAGTTCTATTTGGATGTGGAACAGCAGTAGTTACTGGTGGAGACCTAGTTGCTACAGCATTAGCATTTGGACTTTCAATAGTTGCAATGGCATATGTTATTGGAAATGTATCTGGATGCCACATTAACCCAGCAGTATCTTTAGGGGTACTTATTAACAAAGGAATGTCACTAAAAGATTTTGGCGGATATGTATGTGCTCAAGTATTAGGAGCTTTATTAGGATCAGGATTATTAAAACTAATTCTAATTAACACAAATATTGGTGGTGCAGCTCTAGGAGCAAATGGATATGGAGCAGCTTCAGCAACAGAAATTTCTCTATTAGGAGCAATTATTGTTGAAGTAGTATTAACATTCGTATTCATATATACAATATTAGGAGTTACAAGTGATGAGAAAAAATCTTCAGTTGCAGGAATTGTAATTGGTTTAACACTTACATTTGTACATATAATTGGTATTAAATTAACAGGAACAAGCGTTAACCCTGCAAGAAGTTTAGCACCAGCATTATTAATGGGCGGAGAGGCTTTAAAACAAGTTTGGGTATTTATCTTAGCTCCATTTGCTGGATCAGCATTAGCTGCTGTTTGCTATAAATTTTTAAATAAAGCTGAATAATAAAAGATGATAAAGAGAAGGCTTTAAGCCTTCTTTTTTTATCCTTTTTAACATATTTTTCCCCAAAATGCTTGACAAGTAGCAGTGTTGAGTGTATAATACATTATGTTCACAAGTGAACACGAGATATATCGCGGGGTGGAGCAGTTGGCAGCTCGTCGGGCTCATAACCCGAAGGTCGTAAGTTCGAGTCTTACTCCCGCAACCAAAAACAGCCGATTTTATCAAAAAATCGGCTATTTTTTTATCTCTTTTTATTTTTGCCTATCTTCTGCAACCATCTAAAAATCAACGTTTGCTGTTTTAAGATTATTTGGGTTACTTTTGTTATCTTATGTTAATTTTTGTTATCTGCTGTCATAAGTACTCTCCAAAATTGATACTTAAAAAATTTGGAGAGTAGTTGGGGAGTTACAAAACACGAAAGTGTTGATAAAAGTGAATTACATCAAACCTTGGGGTCAAGAGCCCAACATTGAAAACCAACCTTCGGGTCCAACTCTGTGTTCTGAACACGTTGATAATACTGGATTATATGGATTGCATTTTTTGAATTTTTTTGTAAATATATGCCTATTTTTATAAAAAAATACTCCCCAAAAATATTTGGGGAGTTATTGGGGAGTAGTTGACTCAAAAACGTTGATATTATTAGCTTGTAAGACTGTTATTTTTCATCATATTCTTTTGGATTCTCATTTTCACATTCAGTTTCTTCCAGTTCTTCTTCAAATACTTCTATAGACTTTTTCTTCTTGGGATGTTTCTTAAGATTAATATGCTCTTCAATTAGTGATCTAAGAACATTAACTGGAAAACCTATGACTTCTCTTATAACTTGAAATGTTGTGTCTATATACTCTTTAAGGGACTTATTCTCACTTTTAAGTCTTTGATTTTCTCTTTCAAGAGTTTCTTTTATTTCTTCTCTTTGTTCATGATATTCAGTTATTTGTTTTAGCTTTTCTGTACTCATATGCTCAATATCACTTGTTTTACCACGTTTTAAATCAAAACCTATGCTAGTAATCCATTCATAATATGAATCTTGTAATCTTCGATAGCTGTCTTTTCCTTTCCAATATTCACTACAAGCTATTTTTTCAATTTGTTTTCCACTTTTCCTGTCCTTTTTGTGTACAACAGGAACAAAAACAATATGCATATGGGGAGTAGATTCATCCATATGTATTTTTGCAGATATAATATATTTTTCTCCCAAATTGTTATAGTTTGCCACAAACTCATATGACTTCTCAAAGAATAGTTTAATTTCTTCTTCACTTAAATTATCAAAGAATTCCTTATCAGAAGTAATTATAAATTCACACATTACATTAGTTGTTTTAATAATTCTTCCTTTTAAATCATCTTCTGATATTAGTTGTTGTAATCTTTTAGTATATGTCGTGGGACAACATTTAATTGAGTAGTTATTAATTGAACGAGATTTATCAATATCTTTATTAGAATAATTGGTGTTTTTTCTTTCATTATGCTTATATAACCCTGCAAGATTTTCTTTTTTATAATTAGCATTTCTTATAATTGCATATGACATATTTAATCTCTTTCTTCTATGTAATCTTCTGGTTCAATTTCTTCAGAATCAGGAAGCTTTTTGAAAGAAGATAGATTATTGATAAAATACTCATTAAATTTTTCCTGTTCTTGTTTTTTAAATTCATCAAAAACATCT
>JAEEGL010913321.1_pt1 | contig 32030 bp, 24 predicted proteins | sample 9134231 | NCBI WGS metagenome assembly JAEEGL01 (sample SAMN16246548, study PRJNA631951) | gut metagenome | biome: gut microbiome; feature: rumen; material: fiber-attached | host: Bos | place: Iran: Karaj | collected 2018-10 | reverse complement strand
CGTCACGTTTACGTCGGGAGCGCATCTCAGGATTACTACGCGAATCCGCGTCTTGAGTTCCTGTCCGCGTATGCGGCAGGGGAAGTTTATGAACGGCTCGGTCTGCCCGGACTTGTTTTTTCCGACCGCTATCCGAGCGCGGGGGAAAAAGCTCACGACGGCTACGTCGGATATCATCTTCGCGAAGGCACCCATTATCTGAGCCGCGATGACTGGAATCTTTATATGCAGTACGTCAGGAACTCGTAAAACGTAACCGTTTATCAGGCATCGCACAACGCCGGACGGCGCATCACGGCGCCTGAATGATAATCCTTGACCGCCCGGTGAGCGGTCTGATAAAATAAGAATTACAATTTATGGAAGGTGTCATCATGAAAAAGATAGGTTATTGCGTCGCAGGACTGGGAGTAGGAAAAAACCACGTTGCCGTAGCTGCAGCCAACCCGAACGTCAGGTATCTGGCTATCTGCGATATCGATGAAGGCCGTCTGGGTGCGGTCGGCGAACAGTACCCGCAGGCTGTCCGATACAACACTTTTGAGGAAATGCTGAAGGATCCTGAAATCGACATTGTCAGTATTGCACTGCCCAGCGGCATTCATGCGGAATATGCCGTCAAAGCTCTGGAAGCGGGGAAACACATTCTCTGCGAAAAGCCGATAGACATTACGGTGGGAAAAGCGCTCACGATTGAAGAGGCGCGCATCCGTACCGGGAAAAAGGTGGGCGTAATCTTCCAGAACCGGAACAATCCGGTCATGCGTGAAGCAAAAAAAGCGGTGGAAGCGGGGGCTATCGGCAAGTTGATTCTGGGAACGTTTTCGGTAAAATGGTACCGTGATCAGCCCTATTATGACGCCGGCGGATGGAGAGGGACCTGGGCCATGGACGGCGGAGGTTCTCTGATGAATCAGGCCGTGCATACCGTTGACCTGATGCAATGGCTGATGGGAGACGTTGAAAGCGTGCAGGGCTTATATACCATTGCCAATCATAAAATTGAAACGGAAGATCTCACCGCTTCCATTATCCGTTTTAAAAACGGAGCTGTGGCGACTTTTGTATCCACCACATGCTGCAACCCGAGCAGGGGGACGTTCGTTCAGGTTTACGGATCGGACGGATGCATTGAACTTAACGGAGACAAAGTTGACGAGTGGAAGGTCAAGGGTATCACACCGGAAGAAGAAAATGAAATAAAAGAAAAATACGCAAAAGGCAGCGCTGCGGCTGTGCAGGCAGATCCTACGCTTGTTATAGGTCACGCCTCGCAGGTAAACGACATGATTGACGCAGTTATCCACGATCGTGATCCGCAGATCGGTCCAATGGAAGCTATCAAAGCGGTTAGGATTATAAATGCCGTATATGAATCATCCCGCACCGGAAAGATCATACGGTTTGATTGAGTATCATTTTGTAAAAAGAAGGCATCAAATGATTTGGGACAGAGAAAGATACATCGCACATTCGCTTTTTGAATATACCGGACGGGAAATGTTTTGCGAACTTTTCGGTCCGTTGCATGTGCTCGAAAACGAATGGCGGACGCAGGGTGCGTCGGAAAAAGAAATAGGGATGACAGCTTTCGACTGGGACTATGTTCCCGTTGTCGGGCTGTCCGGCAGCGGGGGAGCGCATAATACGGGCATCGAGAGTTATGTCATCGAAGATACTCCGGAATATCGCATTGCCGTGGACAATTTGGGACGTCGCACCAAGCTGGTTAAAGCCTCCGCGACTATTCCTCTTCCGCTAACATATCCAGTAGAATCCCCGGATGACTGGGAAAAGGTTAAGCGCTGGTACATGTTTGACGAAAGCCGTGTCAATCGCGAAAAACTGCTTGAGCAGAAAAAACGGCGCGACAACGGCGCACTAGCGTATATCGGTATGCCAGGCGCATTTAACACACCGCGCAACCTGATGGGGGAGGCAGGAGTCTGCATAGCATGCTATGAGGAGCCGGAAATGCTCACCGATATGCTTGAAACCTTCACGGATACCATGCTGAAGGTAATAGAACGGGTCGGGGATATCGTGCCGATTGATCTTCTTTTTGTTCATGAGGATATGGCTGGAAAATCGGGGCCGCTTTTCGGGCCGAACCAGATTCAAACATTCTTTAAGCCTTATTACACAAAGGTATGGGAGGCAGCGAAGTCAAATGACGCTCGGTTGTTTTCTATGGACAGCGACGGAGATATGTCGCCGATTTATGACGACCTGATAGAATGCGGACTGAACTGCATACACCCGGTCGAGCCTGTTGGAGGCAACGATATGGTCGAGCTTCGAAAAAAATACGGGAAAAAGCTATGCTTCAAAGGAGGGATAGACAAATTCGCGCTTATCAAAGGACCTGAAGCCGTAAAAAAGGAGCTCGAATATAGGCTCGCCCCGCATCTGATGGGTGGAGGGACTGTTTTCGGTCTTGATCACCGCATTCCGAACGGAGTGCATATTGATACGTATCGCTATTACGTCAATCTTGGAAGAGAAATGCTGGGGCTTGAGCCAATAACCGGCGAGGGCTGGGCGAGAATGGCTTTTTGAGTGCAAGTACAGCATTCGACTGATCATATCGACTGGATAATTTGTTTTTTTCAAGGGTGTGTCTTGATTCCCGAATGTGTTTTAAGGAAAATAACATAAAAAACGATGACAAACAGAGAACGAGTAGAAAACATATTGCATTTTCATGATGCTGACAGACTGCCGGCGGTTCACTTCGGATACTGGAATGAACTGCTGGCAGAATGGGCAGATCAGGGAAAAATATCGCGCGACCTCGCCGAAAACGTCGGTGACAGCAACGAGTACGACAATCAGCTGGATAAAATAATCGGATGGGACTTTAACTGGCAGAACGTGTTTGCGGCTAATACGGGCCTTTTGCCTGTTTTTGAATCAAAAGTAATCGAGATTTTGCCGGACGGAAGCCGAAGAGTTCAGAACAGCCTGGGATGCACGGAGCGAGTTAAACCCGGAATAACGTCAATCCCTTCTGAGGATGACTATCTCCTGAAGGACAGAAAAGCATTTGAAGAGTTCTATCTTCCGAAAATAAAGTTTTCTCCGGAACGGATAAATGCTGATTTTTTCTCTCATTTCAATGAAACGCGGAGACAGGACGTGCCTGTCGGACTTCATCTGGGTTCAGTTCTCGGTGATATTCGTAACATGACCACTCTGACAGGCATGAGCTATCTGATGTATGACGAGGACGAAACTCTGCTCGCGGATATAATAGACGCCTACGCGGATATGCAGTTCGAATGCGCAAAGGCCGTTCTGGAAACCGGAGCCAGGTTCGATTTTGCTCACTACTGGGAAGACATTTGTTTCAGAAACGGTCCGCTGATTGCTCCGGAAATGTTTGAGGAGCTCTGTGCAAAGCATTATCGGAGAAGAAACGATCTGTGCAGAGAATACGGTATAGACATAATATCTCTGGATTGTGACGGCATTACAGATAAGCTTCTTCCTGTATGGGTGGAAAGCGGAGTAAACACAATGTTCCCGATAGAGGTCGGAGTATGGGGCGATCAGTTCGCTCCGGCGCGCAGGCGCTTTGGAAGCAAGTTGCTCGGTGTTGGGGGAATGGATAAAACCGTACTGCGAAAAGACAGAGCTGCGGTAGACAGTGAAATCGAACGCCTAAAGCCGCTTATATCACTCGGCGGTTTTATTCCGTGTCCCGATCACCGTCTCATGCCCGGAACAAAATTCGAACTTGTTCAGTACTACGCAGACCGAATTAAAAACCTGAAAATATAAGATTATAGTATCACGACAGGGCAATAGCTTTATAGAATTTTTCTGTTGTGAAACACATATCAACAAACTGAATTTGCTCAATATCAGTTTTTATCACAAGAAAAGGAAATTGGATTACCATGGAAATTTTAAAAGAGATATCCGGCTATCTTCAGCAGGGGAGAGCGAAAATAGTGAAGGAACTGGTTCAGCAGGCCCTGGATGAGGGAGTGCCGGCCGAAAGCATTTTAAAGGAAGGACTTCTCGACGGGATGAATATCGTCGGAGAGAAGTTCAAAAACAACGAGATATTCGTACCCGAGGTGCTGGTGGCGGCAAGAGCCATGAACATGGGAGCGCAGATTCTCAAGCCGCATCTTGCAGCAGCCGGAGTCGAAGCGCACGGAAAAGTCTGCATCGGTACCGTCAAGGGAGACCTGCACGATATCGGAAAGAATCTTGTTAAGATGATGCTTGAAGGTAAAGGACTTGAGGTCGTCGACCTTGGAACGGACGTGTCTCCCGAAACGTTCGTTCAGACGGCGATCGAGCAGAATTGCCGGGTAATATGCTGCTCGGCGCTGCTTACAACTACCATGCCGGTCATGGGCGACGTCGTGAAGGCGGCTGAAGCGGCGGGAATACGCGATAAGGTTAAAATAATGGTCGGAGGAGCACCGCTCACAGAGGAATTCTGCCGTCAGATAGGTGCCGACGCCTATACTCCGGACGCCGCTTCGGCTGCGGACAAGGCGCTTGAATTCTGTATGGAGGCATAAGAAAATGGAAACCATGACGCCAAAAGAACGGATAAAAAACACGCTTTCCGGAAAAGAAGTCGATCACATACCGTTCGCTGTTCTTAACGGACAGAGTTGGATCGCCGCCCGCAACGGGCTGACAATGTCGGGTCTGCTGGATCTTCCGGATGCCGGAGCACAGCTACTGGTCGACGCATACCGGGAACTTGGGACGGATATACTGACATCCGGCTGCTCCGCAGCATGGCCGATGATCTCCGCCATGGGAGGCAGTGTAGATATGAACGCTCTTTCGGCAGAGATTGTCTCAAGGCCTCTGGATACCATAGACGGTATTGCCGGATATGACGTGACAAAGGTTATCTCGGACATGAAAATAGATTATTATTATCAGCGAACGCTTGACCAACTCAGAAATATGCGGTCGCTGGTCGGAGACCGGATCATGATCGGTGGCGGATTTTTCGGGCCGTTCACAATGGCCGCACAGATGCTTGGGGTCGAGGAGTTTATGATCGAACTCATAGACGTAGAAGAGGAAGATGTGCGCAGGATTGTCGATTTTGCGGCGGAGATAGTTATTGCCTATCTTGAAGATCTCATTGAAAACGGACTGGACCTAATAACTATACCGGAACCTGTCGCGTCGGGCGATCTTATAAAGCCGGATCTTTACGAACAGTTCGTTCTTCCGGCTGATCTTAAGGTCAGAGAACGTCTGGCGGACAAGTGTCCTGACGTTCTCGTTCATATATGCGGCAGAACAGACCGGCTCGTCGCTGCAGTGGCTGCAGCGGGATTCAGCGTATTCTCCGTTGATTCCATAGATATGGTTAAGGCGCAGAACGACGCCGGGGGACGCTGTGCTCTGTTCGGGAATCTCAGCCCTGCACTGGTGCTTGCCGCAAAGAGTTCCGACGAGGTTTATGAAATCAGTAAAGCACTTTGTGAACAGATGAAACCGTTCGGAAGATTCATTCTTGCTCCCGGCTGCGATCTCGCGCCGAATATTCCTCTCGAAAACATTCAGGCAATGGCCCGCGCTGCGCGCGAATCGTAAACAGACAAACAGAAATGTCAGACAGTTTGTTTAAAAGGCTCTGCGAATCCGCAATTGACGCGGGGGCATACAGATCAAACGTGATCACAACAGATAAAATCGTCACCGACAGAGCGTTTCGCGGGATGTGCGAGGCCAACAGATGCGGGGTATACGGCAAATGCTGGATGTGCCCTCCGGACGTCGGAGATATCGATGAGCTTATGTCGAAAGTCAGAGAATTCCGCTACGCTCTCGTATACCAGACGGTTACCGAACTTGAGGACAGTTACGATTTCGAAGGTATGATCGCCGCGAAAAAGCGTTCGTATCCCCTTTCCCGGTCGTTGAGAAGACTGTTCGAAGGAGATGAATTCGCCGGCGTCCTCCACCTCGGAGCCGGAGGCTGCGGAGTTTGCGAAATTTGCGCGAAACAGACCGGAGAAACGTGCAGGTTTCCCGGGCTTGCCATGCCGTCGCTCGAGGCATACGGAATCAATGTTTCAAAGCTGGCTGAGGCTTCAGGAATGAAATATATCAACGGGCAGAATACCGTTACTTATTTCGGCGCGGTTCTTTTCACGCTGAGGAGTGAAAAGGAATCATGACGGAAGGACTCGTCAGGGTGCTGATAAACGGGGAACCGGCTTATGTTCCGCGCGGCACTCTTGCCGCGGACGCCGCACACGTAAAAAAACCGTGCGGCGGGCACGGGAAATGCGGCAAATGCAGAGTAACGGTCAGGGGCGGCGTGTCTCCCGTTACGTCGACCGAACGCGCTTTGCTGACCGATGAGGAAATTGCGGCCGGTGCGCGCCTTGCCTGTCTTACGCGCGTCACGGGCGAATGCGAGATTCTTTCATCCTCAACTGACGGCGATAGTGTTATCGTCACGGCTTCAGGCGCGGCCGTGCGGGAATTTCATCCCGTGTTTTCAGTGCTGGGACTTGCAGTTGACATAGGGACGACTACCGTAGCCGCAAGGCTTTACGACGCGAAAGGAAATATTCTTTCCGAGGCGACGGCGCTGAATCCACAGTCGGAATTCGGCACTGACGTAATTTCGAGGATAGAGGCCGCGCTCGGCGGAAAGGACGGCGAACTCGCTTCATCTGTCAGAAAAACGCTTGACGGGATGATCGTCGAACTGTGCCTGAAAGCCGGAGAATCGCCCGGGCATGTTGACGGTGCGGTGATAACCGGCAATACGGTCATGCTGTATCTGTTAACGGGACAGTCCGTAGAGCCGTTTTCACACGCTCCGTTCAGAGCGCCGGTCCTTTTCGGCGAAACCGTGTTCGCCTCGTCTCTGTCTCTTACAACGTTAAGACCGGAGACCCGGATATATCTTCCGTCATGCATATCCGCTTTTGTCGGCGCGGACATCACATGTTCGGTACTTTCGTCGGGAATCTGCGACGGAGGCGCGGCAATGCTTGCGGACATAGGCACGAACGGAGAACTTGCGCTTTACGGCAAAGGAAAACTTACCGTCTGCTCTACAGCGGCAGGTCCGGCTTTTGAAGGAGTCGGAATTTCCATGGGAATGCAGGGCTCCGACGGGGCGATAGACAGAGTTACCGAAGTAAACGGGAAACTGTCCGCCCACGTGATCGGCGACACCGATCCTGTCGGGATATGCGGCAGTGGTCTTATAGACGCCGCGTCATGTCTGCTCAGGACCGGAGTTCTTGACGAGAGCGGCTATCTTGACGCGGAGAAGGTCACGGTTTCCGGCCGTGTTTCCGTAACACGCAGGGATATACGTATGCTTCAGATGGCTAAAAGCGCTATTTACGGCGGAATCATGACTCTGCTTGATGCCGGAGGTCTCGATCCTTCCGACGTCGGTTCATTCTGTATCGCAGGAGGATTCGGATACTATCTGAATGTCGACAACGCTGCGGATATCGGGCTGATTCCCCGTGCTGTTGCCGGCTGTTCGTACGCTGCGGGGAACGCGGCGCTCGGCGGTGCCTCGATGATCCTGCTGGATTCACGCAATATTGAAAAATCCTGCAGGATTGCTGAAAGTGCCGGTGTTTGCGAGTTATCCGCCAATCCCGTGTTTGAACGTTACTATACGTCGGGGATGATGTTCGGCGGCTGTGACGGCTGTATTTCTGACCATACCTGTTAACGGAGGAGCAGAATCCTAAGATCATGCCGGAAGATTTTTAAGCGCATTTGCATTTCAGTTTTCTTTTTAAATTATAAAGATTAAACTACTGATTTGACTGCTTCTTCTTTTTTCTTCTTATTCGGAATTCCGACGGGCTGATGCCTGTGTATTTCTTGAAGGCGCGGGAGAAATAGTACGGGTCGGAGTAGCCGCACATGAACCCGACCTGAGCCACGGTGTATGAATCGAACATCAGGAATTTTTTCGCCTGCCTGATACGCGTTTGCTCCAGATATTTCTGTGGCGTTACCCCCGTTTCGTTTTTGAAAATGCGTCTGAGCTGACTTTCCGACCACGGCAGATCCCTGAAACAGTCGGATATGCTGAACGTTGTGCTGGAATAATTGAAGAATATCTCCCTTTTCATTTCTTCCACATACCGGTTCTGACTGTTGTGAACCGACCAGCGCACAAGGAATGTGTTCAGAATCGCGATGAAGTAGGAAATCATCGTCGGATCATTTCCCTCGAAATACTCCTGGTACATCAGTTTTGTGACAGCAAGGAAGCTTTTCGAGTCGTTGTCGTGAAGTATAAGCGGTTCGTGAACATCAAGAAAGGAGTCGACTTCAAAGAATATGTTTTTGTATCCGTGCTCGGATCTGTCCTCGTGCAGTACTTCGGGAGGTTGACAGATTATCGTTCCGGTGTTGAACGGGTATGATACTCCGCCGGTGATGTTGACGCCGTCGCCTTCAAGGTAATACGTTATTTCCCAGCAGTTGTGCTTGTGCAGTCCGTATTCGTATGTTATAACGTCCTGCGTTCCTATGCTTATAAGCTTTTCCATGATGGTTACTCCTTTTTCTGATAAACATTATACCATTTTCTTTCGCGTATTTCAATTGTTTTTCAAAAAAATTTTTTGAATTTGACGGAAAAGTCCATTTTTATTTTTGAATAGTCAATTAACATTTCCCAAAAAAAGGTGTATAATATTGTAAACAAAACAGCATGGTTTGCGGAGGCAGACTGATGACAGTAGATGAAAAGCTGAAATTTTTAAAGAAAAACGGCGGAGTTCTGAATCTCATCCCCATTTTTGTTCCCCGTCTGTTCGGGGAAGCGGGGCACAGACTGCGCCTTTATTACGACGATTACTTTGCTCTGGGCACAAAGCGGGGAACTATAAAGGAAAGATGGTTCTCATCAGTTATATGTGCAAATAACGGCCCGGATGCCGCGCAGGACGAGGGACTCAGCTACATAAACGTCGACGGGAACAAAGAACACAAAATATCCCTTAAGGAATTTGTCGACGAACTGGGAAGAGACCTTATCGGAGATTATATTTTCGATACGTACGGCACATGGCCGATGTATTCCAAGTTCTTCGATTACGAGGGTCCGCTGTTCCACCACCTGCATCTGGGGTTCGAGGACGCGGCAAGGGTCGGAAAGCTGGGCAAGCCGGAGGCGTATTACTACCCTCCGCAGATGAACAACTACCCGGGCAACTTCCCGCACACGTACTTCGGCTTTTCGCCGGAGGTGACGAAAGAGGAGGTCGCCGAAAGGCTGACTCACTATACCGAAAAGGACATCAGGATAACCGAACTGTCCCGCGCGTACCGCGTTCAGCTCGGAACGGGATGGTACACTCCGCCGGGAGTGCTCCACGCCCCCGGATCGTATCTGACTTACGAGCCGCAGTGGAATTCCGACGTAAATTCGGTCTATGAAAACATAACGGACGGAGAGATCTACGGCAGGGAATTCCTTGACGAGAATCTGCCCGAGGAGGACAAGGGTTCGGTCGAAAAGGTCATGGCGCTCCTCGACTGGGAAAAGAATGTAGATCCCGATTACAGGAAGCATTATTTCAGGGAACCGATAGTTATCGAGGACAACTGCGACTATACCGAAAAGTGGATAGTGTACGGCAATCCGTACATCGCCGCGAAGGAACTGTCGGTAAAGCCGGGCAGGATGGCCGTCATAAAGGATCCCACGGCTTACGGCTGTATTCTTGTGCAGGGCTGGGGACAGCTTCAGGGACACGACTGCGCGACGGCGACTCAGCTCCGGTTCGGTCAGCTGAGTCAGGACGAGTTCTTCGTGTCGGCTGACAGAGCCCGCGACGGGCTGACGGTGACGAACCGCTCGAACTGCGAGCCGCTCGTCATGCTCAAGCACTTCCCGCACAATCCGGGAGTGCCCGGGAAACATTAAAACCAAACTGTTATATGCGAGTTGGTGCACTCGTTTTATAATAATATTCAAAACGCATAGTTTTAGTCTTAAATCTGAAAGGAAAAAGAAAATGAAGAAAATTATTTCTCTTGTTCTTGTTTTTGCTATGGCTCTGGCAATCGGGATGACGGTTGTTGCCGGTGATTCGAACATAAAGTATGCTGACAAGACTGCAATTGAGACTCCGAACTTCAAGCCGACAATAGACGGCAAAAAGGACGCGGGTTATACCAAGACGTATACTGTCGACAAGTCGGAAACCGACGGCAAGGTTGCTCACGAGGGCGGCTCCAAGCTCTCCACTGCGTGGAACGGAAACACCCTTTACTTCTATATTGAAGTACCGGACGTCACTCCCCAGGAGAACGGCGGCGAAGGCCTCTGGAACTGGCAGAGAGACGGCGTGTGGTTCTTGCTCTTCTTCGGCGCTGACAGAGACGAAGCCATTGAAGCCAATAAAATGAAAGAGTACAAGGCATTCAAGTTGTTCCCCACGATCGATACCCTCACTTTCTCGAACTCCGTAAACGCAGACCCGATCCAGCCCCCGACAGAGGACGATTTCGAGTGGAAGACCATTGTAACCGACAGCGGCTATTCGTTCGAGTGTGCATATACGCTTCCCGCGGATTTCCAGACGCTTGAGGCCGGCAAGGAAATAGCGATAGATATCGAAGTTTTCGATATGAACGACTCCAGAGCCACGTACAGATACTATCTGGGCAACGGTTATGAAGGCAATACCGAAAACTACTGCACTTCCTACGGCGCTAAACTGGTTCTTGCCGAGGCCGAAAACGTAGCCACCGGTGACTTTACGTCCATAGCGGTTCTGCTCGCTTCCGTTGCTTTCATCGGAACGGCTCTTGTCATCCGTAAAAAACACTGAAAAATCATAATCCGGCGGCAGTCATTGTAGCACCACTCTGGCTGCCGCCATTTTGAAACGATGAATTGTTTACAGATTATTCCGGACCCCGCTTTTTTGTCCGGGTTTAATATTCTGAGCCAGAAGGACCATTCGAACAACGACCGGGTGACTCTGCTCGGCACAAAAAAATGCGACGGGAACTTGACTCCCGTGTGGAACGTCGCTACGTGGGACAGCGGCCCATGCCTGTGGGAAAACCGTATTGAAACAGACGAATACAGTATTTCAGACGGTAAATGGCGCTGCTTTTCGGTAAGCAAAGCCGACGGGAGTGCGAGCTTTACTCTTGACTCGTCTCTGTATTATAACGGGAAAGGCGCAGTGCACGGCGATTACTGGCCTCATCTGCTCCTTGAAAACGGCCGTTTCGGGGACAACGGGGACAGCAGGTTCTACCGCTGTTCGATGGACAGGCTCGTCTTTAAAATCGATTTGAGAATGACCGAATATTCGAGAATCGTCAATCCCGACGACTGGGTCGAGGCGGCGCAGTTTCTGTGCTTCTTCTATCTGAAGGGCATAAAAAACGACGATTTCATCTGGTTCGGGATAAAACTGTTCGACAGCAGAAGCATGAGCGATCCGCCGTTTATAGCCTACGACGGCGGAAAACCTGACGCAAGCGGAAAACTGATCTACCATCTCGGCACGAACGAAGCGTACGACGGCGCGGAGGGTCTGTGGAAAAACGGGCAGCCGTCCGCCGACGGGGAGTGGAAAAGCGTCTGCGTCGACATGAAACCGCACCTGAACGCCGCCTTTAACAGGGCGAAGCAGGACGGCGCAATAAAATCTGACAGTACCGCAGACATGTTCATCGACGGAATGAACATAGGTTTTGAGACCATCGGCACTTTCAGGCACACGATTGAAATTAAAAATATGGGACTGTTCTCATATTATGATTGAGGTAAAAACAATGAAAAAGATAATTGTTCTTATTTTGTCTCTTATGCTGATAATATCGGCGGTTGCCTGTTCCGGCAACGACAATCCCGGAGACAATACAAAGGGTACCAAAGGCACAGTAACTACAAACGAGCCTGCCGGCGAAAAGACGGCTCCGGAAGTTGTTCTGCCCGACAAGACGTACGAAGGGGCGGATTTTGTCGTATGGACGCGCGGCGGCGACTGGGATACCGATATATTTGTCGAAAACGATGAGAATTACGATTCGGACAGGCTCAGCGCGGCGGTGCATAAAAGAAACGAAGACGCCATGGAGAAGTTCGACATAAAACTGTCATATGTCGACAACGTAGATATCGATCCGATAATACTCGCGTCTGAGGACGTGTATCAGCTTCTCGTCCCGGGCGGCCGTCAGGCCATGGAGGGCGTGATCGCGGGAGCCTATGTCGAATGGGGCAAGCTACCGTACGTCGAGACGGAAAAACCGTGGTGGAACCAGGATTCGGTCAGGGAATTCACGATCGACGGAAAACTTTACACCTGTCTTAACGATTTTACGTATAACTATCTGCAGCTGATAAGCTGTACTTATTTCAATCCCGGTCTTATCGCCGATCTCGGTTGTACCGAAAACATCTATGATCTCGTCGATCAGGGCAAATGGACTTTCGACAAGATGGTGGAAATTGCCAAACTGGGTTCTGCGGATCTTGATAAGGATGATGACCTCAACATTTACTGGGATCAGTACGGTTTTGTCACTCAGCTCTGGGGCGGAGCGGTTGATGCGCTTTATTCGCAGGGATGCAAAATCGGCTCAAGGGATGAAAACGGACTTCCCGTCATCGATTTCAACGTGGATAAAGTCGACAACATATATTCAAAATACCTTGACAAGATCTATTATCAGGATTACGCTTACGTAAAGGACGGAGTGGAAGTCCGTGACGCGTTTAAGGAGGGCAGGGCGCTGTTCTGCGAGGAGAACCTCGGCGTCGCGACGGTCGTTTTCCGCAATTCGAAGGTCGAATACGGCATAGTTCCCAATCCGACGTACGACGAGGCTCAGGGAACCGATTACAGGTGCCTTGTCAATGCCGCGACCAACGTTCTGGCGGTTCCGGTATCGAACAGCAAGCTTGAAATGACCGGCACCGTGATGGAGTATATGGCAAATTACGGTTACGAGAATCTCGTTGAAGTGTATTACGAAACCACGCTGAAGCAGAAAGGTACCAGAGACGAAACCGCGTTCAGAATGGTGGATCTTATAAAGAACTCGGCATGCGTGGATTTCCTTTACTATCTCGGCAATCTGAGCGGTATTGACAGCATCGGTGCCATGATATGCTCCGGCAACAGCGACAGCGTGGCGACGTACTATGCGATGTACATCGACGCGGCAAGGCAGAACCTGAGCGACGCGATCGAGCTGTTTAAAAACAACGCCAACTGAATCAGACCGGAAGGCTGGTTATCTCCTGTAAATTATGAAAAGGCGAACGAATTGACGTCCGCCTTTTCTTGATTGTGTGTGCCCGTCACGGGCAAAAACTAGATGGTGAAAGTCCACTGCGCGCTCGGTGATGCAAGCTATTTGTCGTTCGGAATACCGGCCGGGTACGATATCAGACTCAGGTTCTTAACGTACATAGTGTGGTTAAACGTGCCTATCGTCTCCCAGCCTATGTTCATCCCGTTTATACACAGATCGTCAAGTGATTTTGCCTTGAAATACCGGTCTTCGCTTCCGCGCTCAAACATTTCTTCAAGATATGGTTTCAGATCGATCTCGATATGCACCCAATCTACGTTCGGAACAGGGATATCGTCTTCCCACAGATTTCTATCGGGATAAACGTGAGAAGTTCCGATCGAGTAAATCATGGCGCTTGAGGCGTCCGGCTTTCCTCCGTCATATCCGGTTTCATTCCCGTGATGATCCCACCTGCTGTCAAACAGTTGAACTCCGAACCAGCAGAAATCGTTAGTGGAAGTCCCCTTTACGTAGAAATACAAAAGAAACTGCGCGGCGCGAACCCAATCGCCGTCTATACGAGTTTTTTCGTAGTCGCCGAGACGGATATCCATGCTCAAAATCAGGTTTTCACTGCTGCATCTCAGAAATTTTTTTTGTGTCATATCAAGTTTGACATATCCGAAATCTGATTGTTCAATGAGCAAATGCGGCCAGTAATTACCTTCAACTGACGGATTTCCGTTATAATACGCCGAGGTGTCAAGTGAAAACGTCATCATATTCTCATCAGGATCATACGAAAAAGTTCTCCATTTGCCGTCCGTTATCGTTTTGTTATCGGATTCTATGATGCATTCTGACAAATCGGGGCCGGAATCCCACTGCGCCAGCTGCCAAAGCGGCGCGGTGACTTCTTCGCCGTAAAAACCGTGATACGCAAACGTACGGAAACGATCTCCGTGCTTATGATCTTTTTGAGTAATGAGTTTCATCCCTGTCTCAAAACTCAAATCCGGTATGATTTGCATCTGAACGGCTTCTTCTGTCAGCTCAGTTTCTGCCACATTGGTCACGGGATTGGTTTCGGATTTTTCCGCGATTTCCGTTTCGAATGTTTCAGATTTGCTGCAGTAGCAGAAAGAGATTAACAGCAGAACGACTGAAAAAACTGATATAGCTTTTTTCAAATGTATATGAACTCCTTTCCCGGTTTGAATTAATTTTGAAGCAAAAGTTGTCCACTGACAAAAAGTTTTTATTGGTAACTTATCGGAAAATCTAAAAACTATTTCAGTTCATAACTCAGACTGAATTCGTATACGCTTGCCATGCAGTCGAATGTTCCCGGAATTTCCCATCCGAGGTTGCAGCCTGATATGAAGAAGTTGTCAAGGTCGCGACCGGCCAGGAAATCCTTGGCCTGTCCGCGTGCAAAGCCTCTTTCGATGAGAGGGATCAGGTCGACGGTTTTGGTAAATCGTACGCCGACCTCCGCCGTGACGTTTTCACCGTACGCGGCTTTTGCGGTTGGTATGTAAATCAGTGTTCCACCTGTTCCGGGGTCTCCGGCGATGTATTCCGATCCGCCTGTACCGCGGTAATCGTAAAGCGGAAGACCGACGTAGAACCACGACGAACTTTTATTGTCCTGAACAAATACGTAGAAGTTCCACTGTGCGGTGTGAAGACCGCTGTTGAATTCCTCATCCGTCATGCAGCAGGTTACTTCGTCAAGAACGAAATCCAGCGTGACGTACAGGTGCTCCATATCCTTGACAAAGACCTTGTCGGCTACGGTGGGCGTCAGAAGGGCGCCCATAAAACGCTGATCGGAAGTCCGCGGAGCGTCGTATTCCATGCTTCCTTTGATGCCCATGCGGAAGAAGCCGTTGTTGGTATTCAGAAGGAGGTATTTTGACTGATCCTCGTAAATATGAACGCCTTCTTCCGGCGAGGAATAAGCCCCTTTGGAAATGTCGTATCTGCTCATTTCCTGCGAATAGAGCCAACTAGGAGATCCGGTGCTGTAACTCAGACGCCCCTTTTTAATCGCGGCGTCCAGGCGGGAATAGAGCATTCCCTTTTTGAAATACGGATCTTTTAAGAGAAGTTTGACCGACGGTTCCGGCTCTTCAGTGTCCGGCGGTTCGGTTGCCGGAGGCTCCGTGACCGGGGGGTCGGTTGCCGGAGGATCTGTAGCCGGCGGTTCGGTAACGACGGGCTCGGTTGTATCTGGAACAGTCTCCGATATCTCATCAGTATCGCGTTCGGTGAAATGCTCGGTGGCCGGATCCTGAGTATCGGTTCCGGTAGGCGCGTCCGTCTGTTCATTTGTTTCCGAATTCTGGGATTCGCTGCTTTCCTTACCGGTCGCTTCTGTTTTCAAGTTGTCTGTCAGACTGTCCGTTGACGGTATTTCGTTTTTCTGACAGGCGATCGCGAAAAAAAGCACGGCAGCAATAATGACGGTAATTGCTATTTTTTTCATTTGCACCTCGTGTTTTTTATTTTCGGTTTTGCTGTAACGTCAAAATATTATACCAGAAAAAGGATATAGTGTAAATGGATTTTTTTATCAACAGAATAGAAAAAAACGAACTTGGTTTTTTTATTTTGAAATCGCCGTTTATTTTTGTTGTTTTATCCATTAAAAAATCGGAAAATACATTTACAAACGCGAAAAAAAGATATATAATGTATGTAAAAAATCCCATCTTTTCAACAGGGAGGTAAACTGTTATGGGTATTGTTTTAAAATCAGGTTCGCTTGAGGCGTTTTTTTCCGAAAAAAACGGATCGCTGACGGGACTGAAATCGCTTAAAACAGGATGGATTATTCACAGAAGGGAAGAACTTGGAATGTCCTTCAGACTTCTGGTCCCCGTGCATGATGAACTGAGAAACAATCCGGTATACGGGGAAAAGCAGAAACTTGCATCATACACGGCAAACGACCGTGAAGTAAAATTCAGATGGAACGGAGTCGAATCGGAGCGCGCCGGTAAAATTGACGTGAACGTCGAAATCACCGTTAGGGTTGAGGATGAGCAGCTTGTCTGGTACACGCGGATAGAAAACAACAGTCCGTATGTGGTTGAAAGCGTTCACAGTCCGTATATCGGCGATTTTACAAAGCCGGCCGACGCCGAGTGGCTTAAAACGTATATCTACACATACAACACCGGTACGGAGTGGGATCTCTGGCCGATCTGCTGGCAGCATGAGGGCGATCACGGGACGGATTATCCTACCCTTTACGGCGGATCGAACGCATGCGGAACACCGGTCTGCCCGTGGTTTCTGATACGCGGTCCGAAGGAGGGGCTTTATGCCGGGGTGAAAGAAAACCGTCCTGATCTTGTAGCATGGGGAATTGAACTTCATCCGGGCTACGACGAATCGATTAACGCACACGTCCCTGAGGGCGATGAACTTAACGGTCATCCGATACACTTTGTTTTTGCTCCGGTCCATATGTGCTACATCCAGCCGGGTAACAGCGAAAATCTTACGCCTGTTGCGCTCGAAGCGTTTACCGGAGACTGGCACAACGGCGTGGATATTTACAAAAAATGGCTTGCGACATGGTCCAGTCCGAAAAAAGTACCTGAATGGGCAAAGGAGCCTCATTCCTGGCTGCAACTCCATATCAATTCTCCCGAGGACGAACTCAGGCTGCGTTATTCAGAAATACCGAAGGTCGCGAAGGAATGCGCTGACGCAGGCATTAAGGTTCTGCAGATAACCGGATGGAACAAAGGCGGACAGGATCAAAACGGCCCCTGTCATCACGTCGACGAGCGTCTGGGCACGTTTGAAGAATTCAGAAACGCGATTGCCGAGTGTCACAAAATGGGCGTTAAGGTTATCCTTTTCTCGAAATTCACATGGGCAGACAGGGCGGAAAGCTGGTTCAGAAACGAGCTTATCAAATACTCAGTAAAAGACCCGTACGGCGATTATTATCTTTACGGCGGATACGAATATTTCACTCCGGCTCAGCTTCTCGGGATAAATGTAAAGCAGATGGTACCTATGTGCTTCGGCAGCGAGGAGTACCTGAAAATTGCCCAGCAGGAATTTAAACAGATCGTTGATTTGGGTGCTGACGGAATGCTTTTCGATGAATGCGAGCATCATTCTCCGACTCTTCTGTGTTTCGACACATCCCACAATCACAAATACGGATGGCCGACTTACGCAAACGACAACAAATTTATTGAAGTCATGCGCGAGACGGAAGGTTTTGACGAAGACAATTTCCTGTTTGGCGGAGAAGGAGTATACGATCTTGAGTTTGAGGAATACGGGATGTCATATCTCCGTTCAAGGTATGTATACCACGGGCCGACGCAGAGGTATATACGTCCGTTTATCCCAATGGCGACCTGCGTCATAGGTTTTAATGACAGAAATATAATAGGTCAGTGTCTTATGTACAGATATATGGCATGCTATGAACCGTTTTATTTCAAGGGATGGCCGCATGACGATCCTTTAACCATAGCGTACGGGATGAAGATGGACAAACTGCGCACAGAACTCAGAAAATGGTTCTGGGACGGCGAGTTCAGGGATACGTGCGGAGTGAAAGTAACTAAGTTTGACGGCAGTTATTACCGTCCTTATTCGAGATTTGAAGCAAAAGACGGAACCAGCGGAGTTGTTATATGCAATTACGAAAGGAAGCAGGCAAAGGTCAGAGTCGAGCTTGAGAACGGACAGATACTTGAAAAATACCGTTCCATCGACAATGAGGAATGGAAACCGACAGAAGATGGTATCATAATAGAACCTTTGTCCGCGGTAGTTGTCATTTGAGGTTATTAACGTGAAATATAAAAGAAATATCGCTGTCCTCCTGTTGACGTGCGTCCTGCTCATTACATGCGGTTCGGTTTCCGTTTCTGCAGCGAGGATAGGCTGGGACGACAAAATCCAGCTGGATACCCCGTATTTCAGACCCGTAATTGACGGGATCAGAGACGGCGGGTATTCTGAAGAATATGCGGTTAAGAATCAGCTGCAGGCTCACAAGATTCATGAAGCAGGCTCAAAACTTTCTTTAGCCTGGTATGACAATACGCTGTATTTCTATATATGGGTTCCCGATACGACAGTATCTGAAACAACAAGCAACCTCTACTATCAAATAGATAACGTATGGTTTCTACTGTATTTCGGGCCTGAAGCGGAAAATTCGATTAAATGGTCACAGAACGAGTCTGTCAAGGCGTTCAGAATACTGCCTTTCGCAAACGTAATAAATTTCAAGGGACAAATCGACGATCCGAGCGTATATCCGCCCAAAAGCAGCGATTTTGAGTGGAGCGTTCATGTTGAAGAAAACGCGGGATACTCAATAGAGGTTGCGTACAACATACCGAAAAACGTGGCCGTTTTGAAAAACGGGTTTGAATGCGCGTTTGACGTTGAGGTTCTGGACGTATGCGAAGGGAAAACGTGTTTCCTTGACTACAGATATATTCTTGGCGAATCGTGGGAGGAAAACGATATTGAGAATTTTCCCTACGCATACGGTGCTAAGATTGTATTGAGCAGAGGAGAGGATGCTGTAATTTCCGAAACCGTGACAGGTTCGACTGACGAAAGTTCTGCTCCGGTTTCGCAGCATGAAACCGGGAATAATCCGAAACCGGGATCCGGAGAATCAGACAGCATTCTCACTGCTCTCGGCATCGCCGCCTGTATCTTATGCGCTGCCATGGTTGTCGCTATGGTGCTTTCAGGGAAAAAGTCAGGCAAAGTCGTTTTTGCCGCGCTTGCGGCCGTTTTTGCGGTTTTGGCAGTTACATTGTTCGTATTAGACGGACGAAAAACCGATCCGTTTGAAACGGAAGGGACGTCGGTAATCACGGAAACGACTGACGGCAAAAAAGACATAGTCATACACGAATTCTTTATTGACAGATTTTTCAAAAAGGGGATGACGTATTCATCAAACACGACCGGGGGTGCGATTCTCGGCAGGTTCAGTTACGGCACCGGTTCTCCTGCGTGGGATTTCGGTCAGCTCGGAAGCAAATACGAGATAGTCAGCGACGGAACTTATACTCTCATTTCCGAAGGCGTTCATCAGTATGAAGATGAAAGCAAACTCCTGTACATCGATACGAACACCGGGACGTTTAAAATGGGGATAAAAGGGAGCAAAGAATACGACAAGCCCCGCAAGAACGGTCAGGTCTTCCCGGGCACTCTGTTTACAACGAACGAAATGACGGAAACGGTTTTTTTGCCCGAACTTGCTTCTGTTAACGTTACCCTTGATTTTACACTCGACTATGTCATAAACTGTATGAGCGACGATGAGTTCAACGACGGGCTTCATACCGCGCAGTGGAATTATTACGCTTTTATTAAAGATTCAAAAAGTAACGAGTGGTTTTACGTCGGGCTGCCGCTTTACGACTACAGGCACGAGGCCGGAAACAGTCACGGGACCGATCCCGGGACAGGAGCTTTCTGTTATACTCCGTCCTACTACAGCGCTTTCGGAGACGCAAGGGTAAAAGTCGGCGAGCGGTTCACTCAGACAGTGGATATTCTTCCTTTCATAAAAATCGCATTTAAAACGGCTCAGCTGTACGGATATCTTAAAGGCTGTTCCTACGAAAACATGTACATTTCCGGATGCAACTACGGCTGGGAACTGCCCGGAACTTTTGACTGCATGGCTACGTCGTATGAGTTTAACATGACTTATACTCTGCTTGAAGAAATACAAAACTGAAAGGACTTATGAAAAATGTATACCTGTTTTGAAAACGGACGTCAGAACGATACCATATCGGTTGCGGATATTCCTTTTCGCGTCATAAACGAGAACAGCGTTCCGGCAACACTTGTGAACGGAGATTGCACCGCGCTGCCGTTTTCGGGAAAATTCCAGTCCATTTGTTTCCTCGGCATGTGCTGTGCGGGCGATCAGATGAGCGAATGGTGGATGCAGAACGAGACCGCATACGATCACAGCACCCGTGTTTTTCTGGGCGACCGCCTTGGAAAAATCATAATTGTTTATTCTGATTATACTCAGGATCTGGTCCCTCTGCTGTTCGGTGTAAACGTCTGGAACTATAACTTGTATTTTGCTGACGGGTATGATATGCCGTTTTCGTCTGATCCTGACGCAAAAAACCTTCTTGATGACTCACTTTTGCTTTACGAAAACAAAGACGGCGCTGCAACGCGAGGAACCAAATTCATTTTTGCGGTCGCGACTGATTCCGAAAAGACCGTTGAGCATATAGAGTTTCGCAAGGAATCCGCCAAGCGAGCCGGAGTTTATATTTCCGCATTTACAGGATTGTCCGACAATACGTTTCTCCCCGAAGGACTTGTGCCTACCTCACCGCTTTACTACATAAAAAGAGATTTCTATCCTGCCCTGGATCGGCTGGCAAGGCGCCTTTATCAATTTCGGGATGAAATTCCGGATTCAGATCCCAAGCTGGACATTCCTGGTTTTGCGGGTCCGGACATCGAATTCGGCGGAAGCGGAACAGCTGATATATATACCAACATTTACCGCGCAAATCTGCAAGATATGATGACGGGAAAGGTAACCGAAGACGGGATGCCTCATACGTCTTCCGGCAATACCCTGAATTACGGATGCTATTTTGGATTCGGTACATTTAAAATCAGTGGAAGCTACAGCTCTCAAGTATGGACGCGCGATGCCGGAAGAACTCTTACCGAACTTGTCAATTACGGCTATGGAGAGCATCTGAAGATTACCGCTGACATTCTGCACAAAATGCTGTACCAGTACTCAATCCGCTACAAAATCCCGCACTGGAAGCGTATAGCCAATATTCGTCCCAGAGACGACAACGATATTCACAACGAAGGCAAAGAAAACGACGGACACGGCGCCATCATGATGTTTATTTCCGCTCTGTCGCGCAAGAACGTTGTGGACAAAGAATGGCTGACAGAACGACGTCAGCAGCTCGTCGACGCCGCTGAATTCTTTGTTTGGCAGGTTGAGCATCCCAAAGAATCCAACTTCATCGGAGTGCTTTGTTCCGAATCTGAGGCGTCCACCCAGATTTACGGCGGTTACGATCTCTTCTCAAACGCAATGGCCATTACAGCACTCGAGGGATACAGCACCATTTTCCGCAAGATCGGAGACTATGGGTACGCCGACAAACTGTCAGGTCTTTCGCGCCGTTTGCGGGAGGGTTGCCGTGAGATTTTCATGGCAGATCATCCTCGTTTCGGAAAGGTGTTTACTGACGTTTCCGAAGATTGCTGGACATATCTTTACAAGCGTTTTGCTCCTCTTTTCCTGCATTGCGACGTCCTGGGATACGACGTCTATCAGACAAGCCCCGCATTCCATGATACAATGACGCGGACGTTCCTTGCCCAGAAGGAAGAATACTACAATCCGATGTCGGGACGCCAGATGGGATACGGTCAGGGATTTCTTACGCAGGCCGCCCTGCTTCTTGACCTTCCCGACGAGGCAAGCGACTGCGTGGAAGCCGCGACGATGCTGACATATCATCATACGGACCGGAAATACATAGTCCCGGAAGGAGTTATTGTACACGGCGACGGCCGTTACTGGTTCCGCAACAGCGATCTCGGAAACGGCGTGCAGCAGGCGGAAATCGTCAAGCTTGCCCGCATTATGATCGGTGTTGACGACTTTGATTGCGATAGCGGTATTAAGTTGATTCCCCGTCTCCCGAAGAACTGGAAGTATCTGAGCGTGAAAGACTTCCCGGCAGCGAACGGAAAAACCGTATCTTACCGTTACAGCCGCACACAGGACCCGGGTTCCATGAAAACAACAGACGGAAATCAAAGCTATTATCTGACCATATCTCCCGAATCCGAGGTCACAACGGTCCGCGTCGGGCCGTTTGATAGGGCGGAAATCAGCTCCGAACTGCCGATTCGGAACATTGTTTCGATCCAGAACCGCTTCTACGCTTATCTTGATTTAGGTAAAATGCATTAACGTTTTTCTGACATCTGCCCTGATATAGTTGTTCGATTATAAATGCAGCGAAAGCAACAAAATCAGGAGAATGAAATATTATTCAGTATTTTTGAAGAGACGCATGGCAAATCAAAAAAATTCATTTTGAGACATATAAAGTGTCACATGGCATATGTCTATGCGACATAAACTTAGTTATTCGTATGGTTTTCTTGTTTTTTTCAGCTGGTCTAAGATAATAATTTCAAAACAAAACCGGAGTTCTCTATTATGAACCGAAAATCACTCTCTTTTCTTCTTTGCGCTTTGATAGTTTCTGCCTTTTTATTCGGTTGTGATGTCACCACGCCGAAGGAAGAACTTCCAGTCGAAAAAACCTATTCTTTGTTATCAGATTTGTACTTTCAAAACGGGCTCGGCGTGATTGCTGCTGATCACTCACTCTATGACGGAGCCTATTCCGCTGTGTTGGATTTTTACGAAAATAATGGAGACGCCGCTCCGGTCTGGTATATAAATCAATTTGATTCCCGCCACGATTTTGCCAAAGCTTCATTTTTCAAAAATGAAAACGGCGTATGCGGTTATGAAGATAAGGCTAAAAGCCTTTCAATCGATTCAGCAACAGGCAAAATTACAATCAGCTTGGATAGTTCGCAGGAATTTGACGGGCAGCGCCTGGCAAACGAGAACTATGCATATATGCTGTTATCGAACGCCGGCTCTATGCGCGTTCCCGTTAAAAACTTGACAACGCTTACGCTGGATCTTGACGTAAGCATCAATAAAGCAACTCTGAAAAACAGAGAAGCCTATGACGATACCATACACGACGCGCAGTGTGTTTTTTATCTGTACCTGGAAGATTCGGTCAGCGGCGAAAAAATGAATCTGTGTATTTTTGTCTACGATGATAAACAATGTGGAAAATGGATCGGCAACTACAACTGGGAAGATCCCGATACGGGAGCCTATGTATATTCTTTGGACACCCGTGAACTGTATGACTATGATATCCCCCGTCATAGAGATATCGATGCCGATCTGATCAGTTATCTCATGGCCGCCTTTCGTTCCGCCCGTAATAACGGCTATATGCTTCGCTCCTCTTACGCCAATCTTGTAGTTACCGGCGTGTCTTTCGGATGGCAAAATCCGGGATCATTTTCTTGCGAAGCAATGTTAAAAAGTTTTGATCTTGTTGCCCACGAGAACGGCATCGAAACCAAACTCGTCACCGACTATCCGCTGGTCACAGTCAACACTACAAAGAATACCGAAAAGCCGGTACATGAGTTCATAAAGGACTTGAACAAGAAGCATGAATTGGGTGTCAGCGGCACTTGGGTTCCCTACGAGATCGGCAAGCTGAACTACGGTGGAAGAGCCGAAAATGGACGCGTTTGGTTTTTGATACAAAGGGGAAGCAGGTTCAGTCTTCTGGATCCGGACGTAAAATTCTCCAGTCCCGGAGAAGGGATCTACCGCTATACTGATGAATCCAAAATGGTTTTGATAAATACCAACGACGGATCGTTCGAATTAGCTTTGGACGGACGTGTGGAATGGCCAGACCGTGTGAGAGACGAGGACGATTGGTGTACGCCCGGACTTATCATGAATGCCTACCCGCAGAAAAGGGTATGGGTCAAGGATCTGGAATCTTTGAATTTCAGCTTTGATTTTACCATTAATTACGTCTCAAACTGGCACACTCTGATGAATTATAACGAATTGCACTGCGCGTTATTTGACTGTTATTTCTGGGTGCAGGATTCCAAGAGTACCAATTGGTTCTATGTCGGCGTCTTGATGTCGAATTGGGAAACGAAGGACTATAATCCGGAATATATCAGCGTGGATGCGGATACCGGAAATACCTTTGTCTATATTCCGTCATCACTTGATATACATGGTCTCAGAATTGATCCCGAAATACATTATGACCTTGATCTGGATATGGTGGATTTCATTCGCATCGCTTTTGATAAGGCGCAGGAGCGAGGACATCTGAAGGGTGTCAACTTTGATGACCTGTATCTTACTGGAAGCGGACTTGGATGGGAAATTTCCTCCCGTTTCAACTGCAAGGCTACCGTATATGATTTTAATATGACATATACGCTGAAGGGCGAATAATAAATCAAAAATAACCGGGGAAATGCCAAATGAAAAAAAGTTTTTGGATTCTTTTTACCCTGCTCACATTGCTTATGATGTCTGTGAGTGTATTTGCCGAAGACAAAGAGTTTGACAAAAACGGAATGCGCGTTTGTTATGTCAATCAGGCAGACAATATCGTAATCGACGGCATTCGCGATGAAGCGTATCAGCATTCCTACGTTGTGGACAACAAAATCCGTTTTTCCGGCAAAGAGGGAGAGCCAATAACAGGCAATATCGCATTTGCGTGGAATGCAAACAAATTATTCATTCACTACGAGGTTTTCGACACAACTCCGGTGGAAACTGGGAATATGCCCTATGAAGTTGACAACACCGAGTTTACCATAGATTGGAACGCTGACAAAGGCGCACTGGACCGAAGGGACTACCGTTTCCGGTGCATGGTGAACGGCGTCGGATGGGATAAATGGTATTGGGAAACCAAATACACCTGGCAGGATGAAACGCTTGACCGCCCGGACATATCTATGATCGACTATGTTATCATCGCTTCGGACGGTGGTGAATGGTCTATGGATAGAGTCGGCGACGGGGTTCATTATATCATTGAGTTTTCTGTAGAGGTCCCCTATACAATAACCGAACTGTATCCAGGTAAAATCGTTTACTACGACCATCAAACCGGAGATAATCAGTTGGATCAAATGAGCATCAATTACGCTATTTCCATGGGCCCGGGATCTAATTACCTTGCTTTCAGCACAGCAGACGCCTGCCATGTCAAGTTGGTCTTAACGGACGCCGAGGGGCGAACCGACGGCAAGCCATCGGGAACCATGCCAACAACCGAGGATGAAAGCGAAACATATATAGAGCCCGAATTAGAAGCCCCTGTACCTGAAAATCCATTTATCGATTCTGTCAATGAAACAACCGGAGATGACGAAACGGATAACATTGATACTGGTGTGGCAAATCGCGCGACGGTAATCGTAATCGCTGCCGTGATAATCGTTGTTATTACCTTAGTCATTGTGATTTTGACCAAGAAAAAACAAAAAAAGTAACTGGTTTCTGTATTTTAAACCATGTTTAGGATATAGCAGCGGCGGTAATTGTCGTTATCAGAAGAAAAAGGTATAAATACAATTCCAAATAAACGGAAAGGTGAACTACAATGAGCAGTAATCGTTGCGGTTATATGCCGGGCACACCGTTCGCCGGATCATGGAAAGTTATGGACGGCAATCAGAGCTATTATCTTACGGTTTCTCCCGAATCTGATGTATCTACGGTTCGTGTCGGCCCGTTTGATACGGCAGATATTTCCGCCGATTTGCCGATCAATAATACCGTTTCGATTCAGGATCGCTTTTATGCTTATCTGAACCTGGACGAATGGCGGCAGTGAATTACCGATTGAAAATAAAAAAAAATAAAGGAGAAAAAACAATATGAAAAAAATAAGCGCATTAGTTCTGGTTTTTCTGATGCTGGCGGCGGTTATCGGATGCAAATCATCTGAGAACCCCACGGAACACGGTACGGGAATTTCAACAAATGAGGATTCGCGGTATTTGCCGGATCTTCCCGATGTGAACTACGACGGTGCCTCGTTCACGGTATACGGAAGAAGCGGCGGGTGGTCGAAAGATCTTTTCATAGAAGGCGCGCCGGGAAATACGGTAGATCAGGAGGTTTTCGAGCGCAACTGCCGGATTGAGGCCAAATACGGGATTGTATTTGTTCCTGTCCAGTCGGGGGAGATAGATCCTATAAAAACCGTTTTTACTCAGGAAGACGTTTACGATGTTATCGTCGACGCGGGACAGTCCAATTTCAGGCAGGTGTTAAACGGCGCTTTCATTGAACTCGGCAACCTTCAGTATCTGGAACTGTCCAATCCATGGTGGAATCAGTACGCTTCAAAGGGATTTTCCATCAACGGAAAAATATACAGTTGTATGGGCGACCTTGTTTACAATAATCTTGAGCAGACGTATTGCATGTTCTTTAACAAGGATCTGTTTGACGAACTGATGATTGAATATCCTTACAGTGCGGTTTATGACGGTTCATGGACCTTTGATGCCATGAATGCCATAGCTTCCAAAGGTTCGTTTGACATAAACGGCGATACGCTGATAGATACGGAAAACGACAGATACGGCTATGCCTCGGAGCTGCTTTCGGGACCGATAAGCGAGTTTTTCTCGCAGGGAGGGACGCTTACAGGGAAAGACAGTGACGATTATCCGTATCTCCTTCTCTGGACCGCCCATAATTACGATATGGTTTCGCGTTACGTTGATATGACAAAAAAGCAGTATTCATATGTAAAAATTGACGGGTCAGGTGTGCCGCAGAGCATTTTCAGGGACGGCAGGCTGCTGATTTTCGACGCGGACCTCGGTTCGACCGCGTGGCTGCGTTCAATAGACACATTTGAATACGGGGTTCTTCCATGCCCGAAATACGACGAAGGTCAAAAGAATTATCTTACAACCGTGAATGCGGCGACAAATATGATATGCGTGCCGATTACAAATCCGCGCTTCGAAATGACCGGTGTGATACTCGAAGCCTGGGCTGCCGATTCATATTACGGAGTTACTCCCGCATTTTTCGAGAACGGTCTCCAGCAGAAGGGTACCCGTGACGATCAGTCGATCGAGATGATGAATATTATACGCAAGGGCAGCAAGGTTGATTTTCTGTACTACATTGGCGGGCTGAACGGACTTGACAACATAATGGCTCAGCTTTGCGCAGGGAACGGTTCTGATTTTTCGTCATATTATTACGCAAACTACGAGTATGCCGAACTGAAGATCGAAAGCTACATCGACACGTTTATTAAAAATTCAAAATAAACAACCGCAAGGAGAATTATCATGAAGAAAACATCTGTTATTTTATGCGTTTTATTGGCCTGTTTTCTGCTGGCAGAAGTGTTTTCCGCACGTGAATATATGTATGACTATTCACTTGAGGACAATCAGGCGGCGGCAGTAATTGAGCTTAACAACACGTACGCGAAATACGCTGTTCCAAAAGCAAAAGACAAAAATTCACCGGTCATAGACGGCGTTCTTTCCGAAGGCGAATGGGAAGGCGCGCTTCAGATCATAATCGACGGGGAAACGCATAAACTCTGCAATACCGATTTTGAGATCGGAGAGGGAACCGTTATCAACGTTATGTGGTCGGACGACAGAGGCCTTTTGTTCGGAGCGTATATTAACGATCTTCATAAGTCCGAGAAAAAGCTCGACGGAGATTTCGTACAGATTTGCCTTTTCAGTTCACGCGTGGCAACAGCGTGCGAGGGAACGCAGAATCTGTTCATGGATTTTCACCCGTTTTCGGATGAGGGGAGAACGTCAGCGTCCGCTTTCGCTTACGAAAATTATCTGCTCAAAGACAGAATCGCCGCAACAATCGCATCGTCCGGCGGAAACGGAGACGGCGATTACTACATGGAATGGATCATATCCTGGGACATGCTGGGCGAAGCGTTCGATCACGGCTTCGAAAAAGAATACCAGGCAGTAGCCGGCGAAGAATTCATTATGTTTTTTGTGGCGTATGACACAAGCAAAAAGGGCTCGACCAACGAACTGTTCTATACTGCGTCTTCATGGATGAATCCGACTTCGACCGACATTTTTGTTCTGGTCGACGAAACATCTGTTCTGAACGGGGCTGTCGCTTCAAACAAGGGCGGAAATTCGGTTCAGACGATGGAGTTTCTGACAGTACCTGTCGACAGCGAAACCGAACCGCCGGTTAAAACCGAAAAAGTTTCTGACTCAGGCAGCGTTTCCGAACCCGGAGAACAGGGCGGACAGACCAAATCCGGTTTCACCTGGCCAATTATAATTATATCTGCTGCGGCTGTCATTGCAGCAGCGGTGGTTGTTATTGCCGTTGTTAAAAGAAAAAAGTGATGATTTCAATCAACATGCCTGAGAAAGGAAACCATTATGAGTAGTTACAGATGCGGATTAAAACCCGGGGCCCCATGGAATGATTCGAGGGTGTGCTCTTTTCAGCAAAGCTATATTTTTATGCCGGAAGACTGTCCCAACGTTAATTTTATGGCACACGATACCACAAAAGGAAGCACACTTCATCAGTTTGTTCTGTCAAAAATAATCTTCGGATTGAGAAACGGCAATGACATTTTCTGGATTCTTCCGGACAAAACTGAGAATTTCGTGTGCGACAATATACCCGGCGGGCTTAAGGGGACCGGAATTCAAAACGGGATCAGATACACAATCGAGGCATATCCGCGCATACTCGGGCGCGAGCCGCTAAAAAGAATCGGCGGCATCGTTGTGAAGATGGCGCTGTCTGAACAGTCGGATATGGTTATAAAAATCGGAGGAGGAAATTATTCGTGTCTTCACGGCATACACGGGATTCTTGCGTCCGGAGATATTTACGGTGAAAAATGTTCGATAAAAAAGACATGCGGAATTGAAAAATCCGTAACAATCACATCAAGCGAACACGGACTATTCACGACGTGCCGATCAGAGACCGGTTGGGAGATGTCTGATAACGGTGAAAACGGCCAGTATTGTCTTACCGAAAAAACAGGTTCTGAATTTTATGTTATATGCTCTTTTTCCGAGGACGAAAAGGAGGCGGAAACGCTGTCGGGATATGATACGGTCACAGAACTCGAAAGGGCAAAAGACTATTATCTCAATATGCTGAAAGAATGGTTTATTAAAACCCCGTGCAGTTCTCTTGACGAAACGTTCGTTCACGCAAGGCTTAATGTCGAGTATTCGTGGATGAGACCTTACGGATGGATTGAGTGCATACACCATTGGCCGACGATGTGGCATATGGAGCATACCGCGATGGAAGAGTGGGCTGGAAATTCCGACAGGACAAAAGAACTCCTGCGTTCACAGATGAAAAATCTATTTCCAAACGGTGCGGTGCCCGATATGTGCCCTGGAGGAACCGGACGAAGGGAATGGGGCGGAAACAACCAGTTTTTCTTCCGCGAGGTCATGCATTACCTGGAGATGACGGGCGATCTCGACTTCGCAAAAGAGGTGGAACCGTATATGGACAGAATCCTTGAGCAGACGTTCAGGGAATACGACCCGCTGCGGAACGGAGTTCTTGGCTGGGGAACCCAGATCGGCAACCAGGAGGATTTTGAAAGCACTCCGGGGAAGGGCTCGGGAACCGGATGCGAGGGTGCCCGGATGCTTGAAATAATGTCTGAAATCAAGCTTTTAAACGGCAAACTGGACGAGAGCAAATTTTACCGCTTAGCTTCAGAAACCGCTCTTGCAAGGACAAAAAAAGAACTGTGGCAGAATGATCTCGGGAGGTTCGCGTGGTATAAGGATTCCAACGATAATATTCATCTCGATACGAGCTATCACGGAATCGTTTATCCTGTAATCTACGGACAGTTGAGCGACAGCGAAGCGGTCAGCAGTATGGATCACCTGAAACATCGTATGACAGGTCGTAACGGAGAGATGTACCAGTCAAACCATTTCGGGGAGCACGCATACTGGGGGCTTCCTACATGGGGCATGCAGTGCGGATCTAATATGCAGCCGTTTGCTACCGCCGCGTATGCAAAGCTGGGCATGAACAACGATGCGATAAGGCCGCTGAAATTTGTCGCTGACATAGTTGCCGGTCCGTATCAGAGGGGGTCATTCCCGGAAACGGCAAATGAATTTCAGCATGCTTATTTCTCGCCTTCAGCTGCCGTATATGGCGAACAGATAATAGAATCGATTTTCGGTGCCAAGCTTAACAGACTTAAGAATGTGATGCATTTTTCACCTTGTATCCCGGATGACTGGAATTTCGCGGAAATCCGTGTTCCTCTGTTTGAAATGAAGTTCGAAAGGAAGGAATCAAAGCAGATTTTCAGGTGCAGACTGAAAGAAAAGATGCCGTGCGTCTTTTCTGTGAAGACTTCCCCCTGTACTGACGTCGCGACTGTCGTCAATGGAAAACCGGCAGATGTAAAGACCATTCTCCATACCGGATACTTTGAGCATACCGTATGTCTTGGAGAACAGACGGAATTCGTTTTGGAATTCAGCTGCGATCCAGTGAATTACGAGGTTCAGTACAGAAAATCTGTTGCCGTCGGAGACTCTTTCGGTATTTCTGTGAGGGGAGCCGAGCTTGTTTCGGTAAATGATCAATGCAGCTGTTTTTCAGGGTATAAAAAGCTGAGTTCGACCGAAACTGAGCTGTACGTGAGAGGCGACGCATTAAAGAAATACGAAAAATACGGCTGGTTCGGGCTGGTCAATTTTGCCCGGCGCTGCTTTACGGTGAAACTCAGATGCGTAAATGCGGTTTTTGAGGTTCCGTGCAGTATAACTCTTGTTCCGGACATTACCATTGACGGTGTCCTCAGAGATAAAATGCTTAAAATTGACCTTCTGAATTCTTCGTCGATTTCATTCACTGGCACAGCTTATCTGCTGTATAAGGGTAAGACCATCGGAGCTGATGCCAATATTACGGCAAACGGGAAAACGGAAATATGTTTTGAACTGACCGAGGAACAACTGAGAAACGTTTCTTTCGGGACAAACAAAGCATCTCTGATAACAGGGAATACAGTCAGCGATTTCACATTTGAATCGTCTTATTCCGGAATGACGTATACAAGCGTTCCGCTTGACGGAAGCACGCTTGTACCAAGAGATTTCTGGTTTAAATGTACCGGTAAAATCGGCGGCCACCGTTCACATATGTTCCTTTGCAGGGAATCCGTGGAATTTATGGAAGGGTTGTTTGAAAACGAATCTGAGATCAATATTCTTCCCGGCGTACCCGTTAAGATAAACAAAAACGGTTTTATTCCCCTTGACAGCGAAACGAACAGGTATACGTCAATACCGCTGAAAGGTCTGAGCGCTTCAAAAGTTTATGTCCTGATGTCGTCTTTTATAACCAACCACAACGTTTTCAGTGAAGTTTTCAGAGCTGAGCTTGAATGTGAGAGGGACAATGAGGCATATTACCGTCCCGTTGTGGTAAAGCCGCTTATGTTCCCGGGCGATCTTGATATGGCCTATCCGGGCAAATGCAATTTCGGATTTCCTACTTACGTTGAAGAGGAACCCCGCGGTGAACGTCCGTGTCTCCCTGCTGAAACGGGCACCGATGATTACAAGTGTGCTGTCCCTCCGGAATATCCCCAGCACTATCTGTGGACAAGAAACAAAACGGTCGAGACGGGCAACACGGTTTTCAATCTTATCGAAATAGACCTTAATACCGTTAGAAATCTGAAGGAATTGCGTGTAAGCGTAACCGAAACAGTTGCGTCCGGAGGGATTTTTGCCATAACTCTGGCAAAATAACATGCGAACTGCGGATAAATTCTGTTTCACTATTTTTCCAATAAAAAATTGATAAAAAGTGGGCAGGTTCATAAAATGAATCTGCCCCGTGTTCTATTATTATGTACAGACAATAGTTTGATAATTGTCAGATTTTGCACTCAGAAAGCTATTTTTACCCAGCTTTCGCCGTAGAGAGGTTCAATTCCAGGCAGTTCTATTCCTGGATAGACATGATAGCGGGTATGTATAAATCTGTATACCGTCCGGGATGCGGCTATAAAGCCTGATCTCTCATGGCGTGT
>JAEEGL015532249.1_pt1 | contig 32031 bp, 29 predicted proteins | sample 9134231 | NCBI WGS metagenome assembly JAEEGL01 (sample SAMN16246548, study PRJNA631951) | gut metagenome | biome: gut microbiome; feature: rumen; material: fiber-attached | host: Bos | place: Iran: Karaj | collected 2018-10 | reverse complement strand
TATCTTAATTCTTCTTTTCATAGAATCAATCACTTACTTTTTCTTCTTGTCTTCCTTAGACTTCTTCTCTTCCTTTACTTCAGGCTCTTCAGCTGGAGCATTCTGGCTCTCAACCTCTGCTATAGCCTTCTTGTGCATAGGAATACGGCAATTCTTGTTGTTACCAAACTCTACGATAACTGTATCCTCATCAGGAATACCAATGATAGTTCCATAGAAACCACTTGTAGTCATGATGCTGTCGCCAACCTTGAGTGACTGCATCATCTGATCCTGCTGAGCCTGCTGCTTCTTCTGTGGTCTGAACAGAAGCAGATACATAACTGCGATCCAGACAACTACCATTATTATCATAGGGACCGCTCCACCAAGGCCTCCCGGATTATTACCTGCTGTTAAAAAAATATCAAACATCTATCTATTCTCCTTTCTGACACTCATAACATCTTATATTAAAACAATTAAAACTTCAACTAGAATTTAAACACTTCCCTCAAATCCTTCAAGGCGCATACGCTTATAATCCTGCCATCTATGTTCTCTTATGGCATCCCTTATTTCTTCCATAAGATTATTGTAGAAATACAGGTTGTGAATTACGCAGAATCTGAGTCCCAGCATTTCATCATATTTTAGCAAATGTCTAATATAACTGCGTGAGTATCTCTGGCATACAGGACATCCACATTCTGAATCTATAGGACTGTCGTCAAGCTCGTAACATGCATTCTTCATGTTCATCTTGCCATGATTTGTATAAACCTGCCCATGTCTTCCATTTCTGGATGGGTATACGCAGTCGAAGAAATCGATTCCTCTGTCCACAGCTTCTATAATATTTGCAGGAGTTCCGACTCCCATCAGATATGTAGGTTTCTCCTTTGGGAGATGCGGCACAGTTACGTCCAGTATATGGTACATTTCATCATGAGACTCTCCTACCGCAAGGCCGCCAATGGAATATCCCGGAAGGTCAAGCTCCGCAATCCTCTTTGCATTATCAATACGGACATCGTCCAGAACTCCACCCTGGTTTATACCGAAAAGCATCTGTTCCTTATTAATGGTGGATTCCATGGAATTCAGTTCGTCCATCCTCTGCTTGCAGCGAAGCAGCCAGCGCTCTGTCCTTGCTACGGATTTCTCGATATATGCACGATCCGCCTTGGCAGGAGGACACTCATCGAAAGCCATGGCTATAGTGGATGCCAGATGTGACTGGATATTCATGCTCTCTTCAGGTCCCATAAATATCCTTCGTCCATCGACATGGGATTGAAATGTAACGCCTTCTTCCTTTATATTCCTCAGCTTCGCCAGGGAGAATACCTGAAATCCGCCCGAATCAGTAAGAATAGGCCGGCTCCAAGTTGTAAACTTATGGAGCCCGCCCATCTTATATACTACTTCATCACCCGGTCTTATGTGCAGATGATAGGTGTTGCACAACATGACCTGAGTCTTTATATGTTCTAAATCTCCTGCAGAAACAGCCCCCTTAATAGCAGCGGCAGTTCCTACATTCATGAAAACCGGCGTCTGAATCGTACCATGTGGCGTTGTGAATTCACCGGATTTTGCTCTTCCATCTGTTGCAATAAGTTTATACATAATTATCCCTGTTACGGAGTAAGGGTTACCTCAACTTTACTCTCGCCATAATAGCCAAATTCATCAGGTCGTGAGATAACAACTTCCACCGTATCTCCGTCTTTACACTGTGACAGTTTCTTCTCTAACTCTTCAACAGTATATACTTCATCCCCGTTAAATTCAACTATTATATCGCCCTGTCTGAGGCCTGCATTAGACGCTGGAGAACCAGCCTCTACATTTCTTATATATACTCCCATAGGGAAGCCATAAACCTTGTTATATTCCTTGGTTATCTCAACTCCGGAGATACCCAATTCTATATCATGTTTCTTCTCTCCTGAGATGATACCATTAATAAGCTCCATAGCTGTATTGATAGGAATAGAGAAGCCCATTCCTTCAACCTGGCTGTCTACATATTTTACAGAATTAATTCCTATGACCTCGCCCTTGGAATTGATCAGCGCGCCGCCACTGTTACCAGGATTAATAGCCGCATCTGTCTGGATGTACTTCTTCTCAGAACCGGCGATGGTTCTATCCAGTGCACTTATATAACCAACAGTAACTGACTGGCCATAGCCAAGAGCATTACCTATAGCTATTGCAGGTTCACCGACCTTGATTTCATCAGAATTACCAACCTTCGCAACCGTAATGGCATCTCTGGTGCTGTCCTTAAGACTGCTGAGATCCATTTCTACTACTGCTATATCAGCATCCTCATCATAACCTGTAACCTTTGCCTCTGCCATTTCACCATCACAGAAACCGACAGAAATAGCATTTGCACCCTGTATTACATGGTAATTAGTTGCTATATATAATTTGTCATCGTCCTGACCAATTATGATTCCTGACCCAGCACCTGTTGCTTCCTGCTGATAGGTCTGGAAGAAATAATCTACATTCTGAACTACCGTTGTGTTGATAGATACTATGGAAGTTTGAGTCTTCTCCGCGATATCAGCCACATCATAATCGAGTGTAACTGAACCCTGACTGGAGGATACCGGCTCAGTGTTAAATGTAACGCTTTCGGAACCCTTCTTCGATTCCTCCTCATCCTCTGTAACCCTGTGGTAACTCTCTTCCAATACCTGTCTTGCGAAATCCGTTCCGAATCTCACCCCTTGAAAAGATACGCCAGAGACCGTACCAAAAACTAATGCAACTGCTCCTGTTATCAGGAGTTTCTTTGATAATGATTCTTTCGACATAAAAATCACTCCCTTTCATTTTTTGTTACATAAATTGATACATGTAGCCCCTATTACATATATTTATGTGATAGTTTAGTCCTTTTTTGTGTTATATATATGGTAAAAATGTTGTGAATTTTTTAATATAATGTAAAATATGATTTAACATCAAATCATAAATCCAGGAGTTTAACTATGTTCAGAATATGGGGAAAAGTAATCAAGGATAACCATCTGCTAAAGGATACTGTCATCTGTAATGATGACATGGATATGTCCAGGACCAAAAAGGTATACAAAGCGCTGGATGATATCTGTACAGAATTCGATCTTGCCGTTCCTATATGGCTTGATTCCAACAAAAAGGATTTCATAGAACATGCCAGAACCCGCTTCACCCAGGACAACTTCATAGAAACCATTGATTTTGATTATCTCGATTTTCAGGTAATCGAGGAGGACTCCATCTGGTAAAACAAACCAATGATGATTCTGTTTTTCGATATTATATAAATCCAATTCGACATATCATATACAAAGGATGGGCTCTACCCCATCCTTTCATCTATCTTATCCAAGACAGCCCTGCCGGCTGTTTTTTCAGTTATACTCTTTACTACCATTTCCTCTATTGCAACCGGTATCTTGATCTCAGCATTTACGGCCTCTCCATATTCAGGATTCATAGCTATTCCATGACCGGATAATATATATCTTACTGGTTCAAAATCAGAGTAATCAAGCTTCACATTGTAATAACTGCACATGCATAGCTTTACTATCTCTGCCTTCTTCAACGCCTCATCTGCAGCCTCAGTATAGGCTCTGACCAGTCCTCCGGTTCCAAGTAATATTCCACCGAAATATCTGGTAACCACTATAAGTATATCTGATACTCCGGATCTGGTCACCACATCAAGAATAGGCTTACCTGCAGTACCCTGTGGTTCTCCGTCATCCGAGAATTTGAGAAGTGGATTCTTCTCACCGATACTGTAAGCATAGCATACATGTCTTGCACTATAATGTTCCTTGCGGATTCCGGATACAATATCAGCGGCCTCCTCAGGGGATTTGGCCGCTGCTGCATATCCAAGAAATCTCGACTTTTTAATTATCACTTCGCTTTCGCCCGGAGTGACGATCTTGCCTGTTTCTTCCATTCTGCTCATTTCTTTCCTGCCGAATCGGCAGATATTATTAACTCTGGCTGATTATCTTCTTCAGCTCATCCATAAATGTATCTGCATCCTTGAATTCTCTATAAACAGATGCAAATCTAACATAAGCAACCTCATCTATATTCTTGATCTTGTTCATAACGATCTCACCGATAATATTGCTGTCTATCTCTCTGAGACCCTTGTTATAAATCTCAGCTTCGATCTCATCAACTGCTTTGATGATATCTTCCATAGATACAGGTCTCTTATGAAAGCTTCTGATAAGTCCCTGCTCTATCTTCTCTCTGTCATAAACTTCTCTGGTCTTATCCTTCTTTATAACCATAAGAGGAACAGCCTCAACCTTCTCATATGTAGTAAATCTCTTACCACATACATCACACTGACGTCTTCTTCTGATGGCCAGATTATCATCAGCAGGTCTGGAATCTATAACTCTTGTATTATCATCACCGCAATATGGACACTTCATAACTATCCTCCAATCGAAACTTTGTAAGATACCTATATAATGTATCACACTGCAGTAAAACTTTCAAGGAATAGCAAGATATAGTTTTTATAATAGTTTAAAGATTTTCACCATTTGACTCGATAACCTCTTTGAGCCAGTAGCCGGAATCCTTAATGGTTCTCATCTGATTTCTGTAATCTACATAGATAAGGCCGAATCTCATATCATAGCCATGGCCCCATTCGAAGTTGTCCATAGCGGACCAGTAGAGATAACCCATGAGAGGAATCCCCTCATCTGCAGCCCTCTTATACTCTTTCAGATATCTATGCATGAAATCTATTCTCTGTGGATCATGACATTTACCATCAAGTGAAATACTGTCGCTGACAGCCATTCCATTCTCTGTCATAAGGATTGGCTTCTTATATCTCTCATAAATGAACTTAGGTGACCAGTACATTACCTCTGCGTCTATTACCCATCCCATGGCATTACGAGGAACTCCCTGATATTCATTTGCTGCATAGCCTGTCTCAACACGGTTAGCTGATGAATAGTATATATTCATTCCGTAGAAATCTATCGGCTGTGATATCAGTTCCATGTCGCCAGGTTCCGGAACAACCATATCATCTCCGAACACTTCATAAGCTTCATCAGGATACTTGCCCAACATGATAGGATCCGAATAAAGCGTAAGTGAGAAGAACAGATCATTCATGGAAAATGTTTCTTTTTTCGCAGCCTCTATAGCCTCAGGCGTATTATCCTTAGGGATTCTTACAGGCGCGATAGGCGCAAATCCGATCTGCGGCTCAAGCTTTGCATACTTTCTGATACATTTTACTGCCCTTCCATGTGCCAGCAGATAATAATGCAGTTTCCTCAGAACAGTCTTATTATCGCACTGAAGAAATGGTGCATGAGTTCCCATGAAATATCCAAGACCGATGGCGCACTGTGGTTCATTCATTGTGATCCAGTACTTAACTCTGTCGGAAAGCTTGTCTATAACAACCTTTGTATAATGCTCAAACCAGTCTGGAAATTCCGGATTACTAAAACCACCTCTGAGGTAGATCTCATACGGAAGGTCCCAGTGATACAGTGTGATCAGAGGTTCTATTCCCGCTGCCAGAAGTTCATCTACCAAGTCGCTATAAAACTGAAGTCCCTTCTCATTCACTTCTCCCATTCCGTCAGGAATAACTCTGCTCCAGCTTATGGAGAATCTATAATATTTAATACCCAGCTCCTTGAAAAGCTTGATATCATCCTTATATCTATGATAATGATCGCATGCAACATCACCATTTTCGTTATGCTTGATCCTGCCATCCGGTTTGGATGTTACATCCCATATATTAAGGCCTTTTCCATCCTCAAATGCAGCTCCCTCTACTTGATAAGATGCTGTTGCAGCTCCCCAGATAAAGTCTTTTGAAAATCCCATATATACCTCCATAAATTACATTATTACCCTTTAATAAAGCTCAGGGTAAAGCTAGATCATTTGTAATTCATCCCATCTGTCATACATTTCAGAAAGCTCCGCCTCCAGAGTTTCCTTCTCCGTAGACAAGTTCACAAGGAGTTCTGCATTCGTTGAGTTCTCCGGCAGAGCCATCTCCTCATCTATCTCCTTGATCCTGTTCTCTGTCTTCTCTATAGCTGTCTCCACCTTCTTGATGTCACTTTGCAGTTTCCTCTGCCTTGCATATTCAGCCTTTGAACTTAAATATTCTTCCTTGCTGTTCTTCTTCTCTACAGCTTCAGCCCCCGGAGTTATAGCAGAAAAACCAGCCTTCTCTTCTTCTATTCCAAACTTCTGCTTCTGCTCTTCGTAGTAATCATAATTTCCCAGATAATTGGTAAGCTGACCACCATTTAATTCCAGAATCCTGTTAGCAGTCTTATTGACGAAATATCTGTCATGGCTTACATAGAACAGCGTTCCCTCATAATCAGACAACGCCTCTTCCAGTATTTCCTTAGACTGTATATCAAGGTGATTGGTAGGCTCATCCAATACCAGGAAGTTCGCCGGTGACAGCATAAGCTTTGCAAGACTTATCCTTCCCTGCTCCCCACCGGACAGATCACCTATCTTCTTAAATACATCATCTCCGGTAAAAAGAAACGCAGCCAGTACATTTCTAAGCTTAGTATCATTTATATCGGGAAATGTATCTCTCATTTCCTCAAATACTGTTTTGTCAGGGCTCAGATTCTTATGCTCCTGATCAAAATATCCTATCTTAACTCTGGAGCCCAGATTAACTCTTCCTGCATCCTTAGAGACCATTCTGTTGATGATCTTAAGGATGGTGGTTTTTCCGGTTCCGTTACTTCCTATAAGTGCCACGTGTTCTCCACGCTTTATCTCAATATTAAGATTCTCAAAAAGAACATTGCTGCCGAAACTCTTCGCCAGGTCCTCAACCACAAGCACATCATTTCCCGATTCAGAAACCGGCTCAAATCTAAGCCTCATATCTGCACGGATTTCTTCCGGCTTTTCGATTCTTTCTATCTTGTCCAGCTTCTTCTCACGGCTCTCAGCTCGCTTTATGGACTTCTCACGATTGAACTGTTTCAGCTTTGCTATAACCTGTTCCTCGTGAGCTATCTCATCCTGCTGCTTCATATAAGCTGCCAGTCTGGCATGTCTTATCTTCGCCTTCTCCGAACTATAATAGGAATAATCTCCATTAAATACAGTAGACTCTCCGGCATCTATTTCGATTATCTTATTACATATCCTGTCTATAAAATATCTGTCATGGCTGACTACCATAACTGCGCCTCTATAGGATGACAGATATCCCTCAAGCCAGGAAATGGATGGCATATCCAGATGGTTCGTAGGCTCATCCAGAATGATGATATCCGGACTCTGAAGCAGCATCTTGCCAAGAGAAACCCTCATCTTCTGACCACCTGACAAGGTACTTATATCTCTGTCAAAATCCGAAGGAGCAAAGCCCAGACCTTTCAGCACGCCATTAATCTCGCTCTCACAGGCATAACCATTCTCATGATCAAACCTGGTAGTAAGATTACTATAGGAATTCATGGCAGCTTCCAGTTCTTCACCTTCCAGATGCTGCATGGATTTCTCCAGTTCCCTTATCTTCTCACGCATTTCCAGGATGTCCTTCTTGGCATCCCTCATAGCCTCCATAACAGTACAGTTATAATTCTCTGACTGATCCTGAGAGAGATAACCTATAGATACATCTTTCGATATGACCACTTGACCTGAATCAGGATGATCCTGTCCTATTATGATCCTGAGAAGCGTGGTCTTTCCGGCGCCATTTATGCCGACTATGGCACATTTATCCTTATCTTCTATATGAAAATTTATATTCTTAAGTACATCCTTTTCCCCGAAGGATCGGGATATATTCTGACAAGCAAGTATCATTTCAGTCCTCGTAGGAATATCATTTTGATGCAGACAAAATCGCATTAAATATCGTTAATGCTATTCCCAATACTATAAAAATTATTATACCAACGTTAGAAAATGCAATCTTATAAGCATTTGCTTTTTTTATCATATCTCTGTCATTATTTAATTTAAATTTCTTCAGATTCACGAAGAAAAGCACGATTCCGGTTATAGCAATTGTGATAAGTGCCAATCCATACAAACCGAATATCATTGTTCCTAACTCTGTTTCTGTAAATCTCTTTAAAATGGTGGACATGGTTCCAAAAAACAGATTTACAGAAACATGCATTATTATCGTATATAGCAGTCTTCCGGTCTTTAGATATATAAAGCCCAGGAAAAGTCCAAATGCAAAAGTATAGAAGAACTGTGAAATATTAGAATGAATGATACCAAATACAACTCCGGATATGATCACAGCAACACCTGCATTATATCTTCCAATGGCATCTATAAGCAACTTACGGAATACGATTTCTTCCAGAATAGGACCGATCAGAGCAACCATAACCACGAGCAGCATAGCATTCTGATCCTTAAGAAGTGCATCTGTCGGATTTTTAAGAGTATAACCCGATATCTTCTGTATAACCTGAACAACACCTAAACCGGTAAGATTTGCACAGAAAACTATTCCGAAGGAAATGGCTATATACATTATCAGTTCAAAAAATCCCAGATCATGTCTCTCCGGTTTTTCACTTGGCTTCCTTCTCAGAAGTACAACCAATAAAGGATAAGATATAAGCCAGTTCGGAAGAACACCAACAAGGATTTTACTTACATTGTTCCCTGTGATTGCCTCTCTTATATCTGGAAAGAAGCACCTAAGTAAGATGAACAGCACTATATTTACAATAAGCAAAACCGAATAGCTAAGTCCTACATATGTAAAGGTTTTCTTCATGTCGTCTTCTTTGTTAAATGTATCGAATTCCATTACATTTTCCTCCTACAAAAAACATCTACATTTTAACATAACAGGTTATTATTTTAAAGTTTTTGCTTTTACAGAATTCTTCTGATATAATACGAAAGTTAGAAAATTTACGTCCACATATTTGGACTTTTATATGGAGGTCAGACAATGGGTATGAACATAGCTTGTTTAGACTTAGAGGGAGTTCTGGTTCCTGAGATATGGATAGCTTTCTCTGAAGCAACCGGCATTCCGGAACTTAAAAGAACTACCAGAGATGAGCCGGACTACGACAAATTAATGAATTATCGTTTAGATATACTTAAAGAGCACGGACTCGGACTTAAGGAAATCCAGGACACAATCGCTACTATCGATCCACTACCTGGTGCAAAGGAATTCCTGGACGAATTAAGACTCACAATGCAGACTATAATCATCAGCGATACATTTGAACAGTTCGCAAAGCCACTTATGGTTAAGCTGGGTATGCCTACACTCTTCTGTAATACACTTGAGGTAGCAGAGGATGGCACAATCACAGGTTTCAAGATGCGTTGTGAGAAGTCAAAGCTTACTACAGTACTTGCACTTCAGAGCTGCGGTTTCGATACGATCGCAACAGGCGACAGCTTCAATGATCTGTCCATGATCCAGGCTGGTAAGGCTGGATTCCTGTTCAGAACTACAGATCAGATAAAGGCTGATTATCCGGACTATCCGGCTTATGAGACTTATGAAGAGCTGCTGAAGGCTTTCAAAAGCGTGCAGTAAAAAAACTCCCCTAGGGGAGTTTTTTTATATCAATTCCAGCGCATCTCCAATATTTGATACATATGATATCTCTGCATCAAGTCCGTCGAGTTCTTTGGAGCGGTTGGAGGCTGGAACGATAACTCTGGAATAGCCGAGCTTTACAGCTTCTTTTACCCTCTGTACTACGTTGCGGACTCCACGGATTTCACCGGCAAGTCCTATCTCGCCGATGATGACCATATCCTCCGGTATGGCTCTGTCCCTGAAGGATGATGCTATGGCACAGAGGATTCCGAGATCTACGGATGGATCGTTAATGCGCATTCCGCCTGCTATATTTACGTAACAGTCGCATCCGGACAAGGACATATTTGCTCTCTTTTCAAGGACTGCTATGAGGAGATTTACTCTGTTATAATCGAGGCCTACAGATGTTCTTCTAGGCATATTGAAGCTGGAATCTGAACACAGTGCCTGAATCTCTACAAGAATGGCTCTGGTACCTTCAATGGTGCTGACAACAGCTGAACCCGAAGCTCCCTTCGGTCTGCCTGTAAGGAACATTTGAGAAGGATTCTTTACTTCCTCCAGACCTGAATCTGTCATATTGAAAACGCCTATCTCATTTGTCGAACCGAATCTGTTCTTGTTGGCTCTGAGAAGTCTGAAGCCGGCATTCTCATCTCCTTCGAAATATAGAACCGAGTCAACCATGTGTTCCAATGTTCTAGGTCCTGCAACTGTTCCTTCTTTGGTTACATGGCCTACTATAAATACAGCACAGTTCATTCCCTTTGCTATCTGCATAAGGCGGGAGGTAACCTCTCTGACCTGGGATACGGTTCCAGGTGCTGCATCAAGATTCGATGACTCTATAGTCTGAATGGAGTCAACTATGACTATCTCTGATTTTAGTTCCTCTATGGACTGCTCTATATTATCTAGATCATTATCACTGAGAAGCATCAGCCTCTCTTCCATCTCACTACCTGCAGTAATACCAAGTCTCACTGCTCTAGACTTGATCTGTGACATGGATTCCTCTCCGGATACATATAAAACCTTTACATCTTCCTTCACCAGGTTTCTGCACATTTCAAGAAGAAGCGTAGATTTACCAATTCCCGGATCACCGCCAACTAAAACAAGGGACCCTTTAACAATGCCACCACCCAGCACTCTGTCCAACTCATCTATATGAGTATGGATCCTTGTCTCTTCTGCTGAGGATACATTCTTAAGACTTGCAGGACGTGGTCTGTCCATAATAGATTTTGTCTTCCCGCTTTTGGTCTCTCTGACCTTCTCCTCAACAAATGTATTGTATTGTCTGCAGGCCGGACACATTCCCATCCACTTGGAGGACTCATATCCACATTCCTTACAGAAATACACTTCCTTCTGTTTTGCCATATATACCTCACATACAAAACGCAGGCCCTTACGGGCCTGCTTAATAATTAATCAAATTAAACCTTCTCGATATAAACTGAAACTGATTCGTTATCCTCAAGTTCCACGCTTATATTCAGCTTACCGCCCAGGTTGGTCTTCATCTTGCCAACATTTACATCATCAACAAGAACCTTATAATCCTGTTCAGCTTCAAGTTCCAGAGTAACCTGTGCATCCTGGTCACCCTCTACATCGAATCTTACTTTATCTGCAGTAGCCATGAATCCATGAACAGCTGTTCCCGGAACTGACTCATATACAAACATACCATTTTTTTCAAGCTTAGTTATCTCGTTAAATGTTTTGATCTTGTAGCTGTCGCCGTGGTACATAAAGCCGTCTTTCTTAGTCTTAGAGTCCAGCTTGTAATTACCAAAGCTAAGTGCCCCATTTTCCTCTTCGCGGATAAGTTCATCGATAACCGCCATAATTTGTTCCTCCTAAGTCTACCTTCGGTAGTTAATAATTCTGAAGAATACCTTCACATCTTTATCATAACAAAATTAATACTATTTTTCTATAATTAATTCATCGTTTTTAACTGATATTCTGACAGTATCTCCCTCTGAGAATCTGCCCTTCAGTATCTCATCTGAAAGCGGGTCCTCAACATAAGTCTGTATGGCTCTCTTGAGAGGTCTCGCACCATACTTTCTGTCATATCCCTTTTTGAAAATATAATTCACGAGAGTCTTTCCATAAGAGAGGCGTATGCCCAGGTTATCCTTGGCCCTCTTCTTTAATTCTCTCAGAAGAAGCATGGTTACTGCCTTAATTTCTTCCTCACTCAAGGATCTGAATACGATAATATCGTCAAGCCTGTTCAGGAACTCCGGTTTAAATGTTCTCTTAACCTCTTCCATTACAGCTTCCTTCATTTCCTCGTGATTCTCGTCAGCTGTCTTTTCTTCTGCAGTAAATCCCAATGTCTTAGGATCTATAATACGGTTAGCTCCGAGATTAGAAGTCATTATAATAATGGTGTTCTTAAAATCAGTTGTCCTGCCCTGAGAATCAGTTATCATACCGTCATCCAGCACCTGTAGAAGTATATTAAATACATCTGGATGAGCCTTCTCCACCTCATCAAAAAGCACAACACTGTAAGGACGACGTCTCACCTGTTCAGCAAGCTGTCCACCCTCTTCAAATCCAACATAACCTGGAGGAGAGCCTATCATTTTAGATACACTATGCTTCTCCATATATTCAGACATATCAACTCTTATGAGGTTCTTCTCATCTCCGAAAAGCGCCTCTGCCAGAGTTTTAGAGAGTTCTGTCTTACCAACACCTGTTGGTCCGAGGAAAAGAAATGCACCGATAGGTCTCTTAGGATTATTAAGTCCCACTCTTCCCCTCTTTACAGATCTGGCCACAGCCGTAACAGCCTCATCCTGACCTATTACTCTCTTATGAAGTTCATCCTCAAGCTTAAGCAGTCTTGCCGTCTCTGACTCATTCAACTTAGAAACAGGAATTCCAGTCCATACTGAAACTACATCAGCTATATCCTCTTCATCCAGTGCAGGAATCTCTGAAGAATTGCTTTCCTTCTCCTGAAGCTTCGCCTTCTCTCTCTTGTCGTACTGTTCTATCTTCTTTCTGATCTTGGTAGCTTCTCTGAAATCAGAACTCTTAATAGCCAGCTCCAGCTCTTCCTCAAGAAGAGCCCTCTTATTCTTCTTGTCGTTCTTAACCTTCTTCTTAGTATAATCCAGTTTCTTCTTGGCTGAAGCTTCATCGATAAGGTCTATAGCTTTATCCGGAAGCTTTCTGTCATTTATATATCTGACAGACATTTCAACAGCTGCTGCTACAGCCTCATCACTTATATCCACTCCATGGAACATTTCATACCTGGAAGCAAGACCATGAATGATCTCAACAGTTTCTTCCGGAGTAGGTTCATTTATAGTTATCGGTTGAAATCTTCTGGCAAGGGCAGCATCCTTCTCTATGTACTTTCTGTACTCAGTTATTGTAGTTGCACCGATAACCTGGATCTCGCCCCTTGAAAGCGCCGGCTTAAGAATATTCGAAGCATCAGTAGTTCCCTCTGAACCACCTGCACCAACTATGGTGTGCAGCTCGTCAATGAAGAGGATTATATCTCCTCTCTCCTTAACCTCTGCGATAGTATTCTTCAGCCTCTCCTCGAAATCGCCTCTATATCTGGAGCCTGCAACCATTCCCGATATATCAAGACTCATTATCTTCTTATTCATCAGAGCATCCGGCACATTTCCATCAACTATGAGCTGTGCCAGCCCTTCTACAACTGCAGTTTTACCAACTCCAGGCTCACCAACAAGACACGCATCATTCTTCAGTCTTCTGCTGAGTATCTGCATGATCCTGAATATCTCATCCTGTCTTCCAACAACCGGATCCAGCTTGCCCGCAGCCGCCTCCTGATTAACATTTCTACAGTACTTGGCGATCATGCTGTTCTTAGGCTTCTTGCTTTCCTTGCCCTTCTTCTGACTGGCATAATCCTTCTTTGCCACATCCGGATTGATACCGCTGGCAGTCATAAGATCGATGTATAATCTCTCGATACCTATATTCTTCTTGATCAGAAGACTCACAGCCGGTACATTTTTAACCTTGATAAGTGCCAGTAAAATGTGCTCAGTACCCACCTGCTTCATTCTGAGTCTTCTGGACTCGTCAAATGCACAGTCCAGCACTTCCTTTACTTTATCAGAATAAGCGGGGCGATAATCTCCCCGCTTGTTTAACATATCCGGATAGTAAGCATCATTAAGGATGTCGGTAAATGTACTGGCATCCATTCCATTCTTCACCAGAACCTTATAAGCTGTTCCCTTCTGGATTGCAATAAGTCCCAGTAGCAGATGGCTGCTTTCTATGTTATTATTCTTCATCCTGACAGCGATTCTCTCAGCCTCTGCAAGAGCTTCAAGGGCTATCGGGGTGTATTTGTCTTCTACCATTTATCTATGCCTCATCTACAGACATACATAGTTTCTTATGCTTCGTCTATAGCTTTACCTATATCATGTCTCATATATTTATTATCGAAACTGATAAGTTCAGTTGCTTCATATGCATTTGCACGAGCTTCCTTCAGGTCCTTGCCAAGTGCTGTTACACCCAGAACTCTTCCTCCGTTTGTTACAACCTTGCCATCAGCGAACTTAGTTCCTGAATGGAATACATAGTAACCTTCCTTATCCTTGAAGCTGTCAAGTCCACTTATCTCAAAGCCCTTCTTATAGCTTACAGGATATCCATCAGAAGCAAGCATTACACATACGGCCGCATTGTCCTCGAACTCAAGCTCTATCTGATCAAGAGTTCCATCTGCACAAGCTTCCATTACATCAATGATATCATTCTTCATTCTAGGAATAACTACCTGAGCCTCAGGATCACCGAATCTGGCATTGAATTCCAGAACCTTTGGTCCATCAGGAGTAAGCATAAGACCACAGAACAGAACTCCCTTGAATTCTCTTCCTTCCTGTCTCATGGCATCGATAGTTCTCTGATATATATTCTCCTCACAGAACTTCTGTACCTCAGGAGTGTAGAATGGGCTAGGTGAAAATGTACCCATACCGCCTGTGTTAAGACCAGTATCTCCATCGCCTGCTCTCTTATGATCCTGTGCAGAAGTCATAGGCTTTACAGTCTTACCATCTGAATAACAAAGAACAGAAACCTCTCTACCTGTCATGAATTCCTCTATGACAACCTTATCACCTGCATCACCGAACTGCTTATCAACCATGATACTCTTCAGTCCTTCAAGTGCTTCGTCCTTAGTCTGACATATAAGAACGCCCTTACCAAGTGCAAGACCGTCTGCCTTAAGTACAGAAGGCGCCGTCATTGTATCCAGATAAGCAGCTGCCTTATCATAATCCTCCAATGCTTCATAAGCAGCAGATGGCATATCATACTTCTTCATAAGATCCTTAGAGAAAGCCTTAGATGCTTCTATGATCGCAGCATTTGCTCTAGGTCCAAATGTCTTGATACCAGCATCAAGGAATGCATCTGCAACTCCGGCAGCAAGAGGATCATCAGGAGCTACGATAACAAAATCAACTTCCTTCTCCTTTGCGAATGCCACCAGTTTTTCAGCATCCATAACTGATATATCTTCACACTCTGCTACTTCAGCAATACCGGCATTTCCCGGTGCCGCATATATCTTATCAACGCGAGGGCTCTTAGCTACTGCCCATGCTATGGCATGTTCTCTTCCGCCGCCACCAACTATAAGTACTTTCATTATACTCTCCTCTCGTACTTGATCTCACCTGATGCTATCTTGGATATAGCCTCCGGAAGGATCTTCCATTCTGCCTGTTCCATAATTCTTCTCTGAAGGATCTCCGGTGTATCTCCATCCTCCACATATACTGCCCTCTGAGCTATGATAGGGCCTGTATCCATGCCGGAATCTACAAAATGTACTGTTGCTCCGGACACCTTGACACCTCTCTTAAGAGCAGCCTCATGAACCTTCAGTCCATAATAACCTGTTCCACAAAAAGCAGGAATAAGAGATGGATGTATATTGATGATACGCCCTTCAAATTCTTCTATAACAGCTTCAGGAATCTTAACAAGGAATCCTGCCAGCACTATAAGATCCGGATTATATGATTTAAGCTTTTCAAGAAATGCATTATTGAAATCTTCTCTGTTCTCGAAGTCCTTTGGAGACAGAACTTCACCCGGTATTCCGGCCTTCTCTGCCCTCTCTAATGCATATACTCCATAATTATTACTTAAAACACCGACGATCTCTGCACCGGTGATAGTCTTATCTTCTATCCTGTCTATAATAGCCTGGAGATTAGTACCTCCTCCGGATACAAGTACAAGTGTCCTTAACATATGATTACTCCTTCATCACCGTTAACTGTCTCACCCAGTACTACCGCATCATCACCTGCAGCCTTTACTGCAGCTATAGTCTTATCTACATCTTCAGGATTAACTGCAAGAACCATACCTATACCCATGTTATAAGTATTGTACATAACATGCTCATCAACATCACCCTTCTTAGCCATAAGCTTGAAGATAGGTGGAACATCATAAGCATTCTTGTTAACCTTAGCTGTTATTCCATCAGGAAGCATACGAGGTATATTCTCATAGAAACCACCACCTGTGATGTGGCTTGTTCCCAGAAGCTTAACCCCTGAATCCTTTATAGACTTAAGTGCCTTTACATATATTCTTGTAGGTGTAAGAAGTGTCTCACCTAATGTAGCTCCTAACTCATCTACATAAGTGTTAAGTGAAGCTTCATTCATCTCAAATATTTTTCTTACCAGTGAGAATCCATTACTATGAACACCAGAAGACTTAATACCAATCAGTACATTTCCAGAAGAGATATTCTGTCCAGTGATCATATCCTTCTCATCTACAACACCAACTGCAAATCCTGCAAGATCATACTCATCCTCAGGCATAAGTCCAGGATGCTCTGCTGTCTCGCCACCGATCAGTGTTGCACCACTCTGCTTGCAGCCTTCAGCAACACCACCTACGATTGTTGCTATCTTCTCAGGATAATTCTTGCCGCAAGCTATATAGTCCAGGAAGAATAATGGCTCAGCTCCCGCGCAGGCTATATCATTTACACACATAGCAACACAATCAATACCTATGGTGTCATGCTTATCGAGAATAAATGCCAGCTGTATCTTAGTTCCAACACCATCTGTTCCCGATACAAGGGTTGGTTTCTCCATGCCCATAAAACCTGCCATGGAAAATGCACCTGAGAATCCTCCGATACCACCCAGAACCTCCGGCCTCATAGTTTCCTTTACAGATGCCTTCATAAGCTCTACGGATCTGTATCCTGCCTCAATGTCAACTCCTGAATTTTTGTAATCCATAACTATCCTCCTGGAAAAAAATTGAATTAAAAACAATTACTCATAGATTATAGTAGAATTATTCCTGTTTGTAAACCGACTAAAACCTTTTCTTGGTTGTTTATAAAACCTAGTTATGTTATAGTTGATTTACTATGACTCGGGGGTAGAGAAATGAATAAAAAGCGGCCTACTATAGGTTTTCTCACATGTCATTTGGACAACGATTATGCATTTGAGATATGTAAGGGAGTGGAGTTTGCAGCTGAACAGGCTGATGTAAATATGGTCATTCTCCCAGGCATGTATCTGAATGCCTCTTATAATGATCCTGAAAATGCAAAATACGATTATCAATATAATTCCATCTTTTATTATGCAAATAAAAAATCTCTGGATGCTTTAATTGTTTCCATCGGTTCCATAGGAAGCTTTATATCAATAGATGATAAGAAAGCCTTCCTGGATTCTTTTGACGTACCTGTTATTACAATAGAAATAGAAGTTCCTGGATATCCGTATCTCTATACTGAAGGTAGAACAGGAATGAAGAAATGTATTGAGCATTTGATAAAACACCATGGCAAGACCAAGATAGGTTTTGTCAGCGGTCGTCTGGAAAATGCTGACGCCCTTGACAGATTCAATATTTATAAAGAAGTACTGGCCGAAAACGGAATTGAATTTGAACCAAAGAAAGTAGCCTATGGTAATTTCTCAGAATTCACTGAAGATATAGTCGGAAAGCTTCTGGACGAAAATCCCGATCTGGAGGCCATAGTATTTGCAAATGACACCATGGCTATCGGTGGTTATAAAGCAATTAAAAAACGTGGTCTGGTGATTGGATCAGATATACTTGTTACAGGTGTTGACAACGCTCCTACTGCTCTTGGTTTAATCCCTCAGCTCACAACAGTTGATAACAATATTATGGAGCTCGGATACAACTCTGTATTCCAGGCTTTGGAACTTCTTAAAACCGGTAAGACCTCCAAGTCTATCCTTAATTCCAGGCTTATAACCAGACTATCCTGTGGATGTAATCCTGCCGAGGACGAGGATATAATTTTTGAGATTTCGTCACATTTAACTGATTTTACTTCAGAGAAACTCATAAACAGATTCAAGGAACTGTTCTTACATGAATCTCTGGATTCTTTCTATGCTCCACAGCTGATAAGACTGCTGGATCCATACTTCTTATTCTTTGCTGATGTTATTTGTAAGAATACAAAATCAAATGATGATGAGCTTCGTCATTTGATAGAGCACATCATGGATAATGAAATGATGACCTACTATTTCTCTCACAGTAAAATGACTTATGTGACACAGATACTGTCTGATTTTCTTATCAAGCTTGCTCCGGATGAACTGGTCAAGGAAAAGCTGACTCACGCTTTTAATGTAGCTTTTTCCTTCCTTTCCTTCTATATATCTCAGGAATATGTGGATCAGATCAAGAAGAATAAAGAGGATGCCTGGACATCACTATATATCACCAGAGATGCCCTGTCCTTTGGATCTGATAACGAGAAATGCTTTAAGCTTTTATTGGAGAAGCTCTACTTCTCAGGCGGATTCAGAACTGCGTACCTGTATCTGTATGACGAATTACCAGCACAGCTTTCAAACGGACAGTGGAGAATCCCAACTTATGTAAACCTACAGGCCTATGTTAAATATGGTAAAGCTACAGTTCTGAAGGATGATGATCGTATGCTTCCATCATATATGATATTTAATCATAAGAGTACTCCGAATGAGAGGCGCCATACAATGGTACTCACTCCTCTTTTTACGAATGATATACAATACGGCCTGCTTCTATGCGAGACCAACTTATCAAACTTCAGTGCTATTTACAGATCCACTCTTCAGCTTGGTACATCTCTTAAGTTCATGTCCATTATGAGACAGGAGCTGGCTATCCAGCATAAGCTGGAACAGACAATGGATGAAATATATGAGAAGAACGATCAGCTGAACACTATGTATATCACTGATGAGCTAACCTCTCTATATAACAGACGCGGTTTCTTTGAAGCTATAGAGGACTATACATCAGATCCTTACCATCTGGGCGAGGAAGCGATTGTCGGATATATAGATATGGATAATCTGAAGCAGGTAAATGACTACTTCGGTCATAGTGATGGCGACTTCGCGCTTAAGAGTATTGCAGCAATACTTAAAGACAGCTGTCCTGAAAACTCCATCGTAGCCCGTATCGGTGGCGATGAATATGCTGTTATGATTCCGAAGTCGGATATCAATACACTTCAGAAGATCACCGAAAAGCTTGACGAAGGTCAGAAGAAACTTAACGAAGAAAGCGATACCCTTTACTACATTGAATTCAGTTACGGCTTCAGAACATTTACCATAGTTCATACAACCAACTTCGAAACCGAGCTGACCTTTGCAGACAGGGCACTTTATATCAATAAAAAAGAGAAGCGTTCCGACGTACGTAAAAACGCTCCTCTTGAATAATCAATCATTATCATCATCCCGGATCTTTACGAGATTTTCGCTGAATTTCTTGTAGACATCCGGGTAATGTTTTTTAAGATTCATAGGCATGAAATTTGTATCTACAAATGCATGGCTCGTTTCCGCTCTGTGAATCATCTCATCCGTTCCATGTCTCATCATCTCATATCTGACTGTGAACCTTACAGGTGTCAGCTTGATGATCTTGCAGAATATATCTATCTCATCCCCATAGGTCATAGATTTCAAATAATAATTATGCAGTTCCAGAACCGGGATAACAACTCCCATCTGTTCCAGCACGTCATAAGACAGTCCCAGCTGAACCATCATATCAAGTCTAGCCTCTTCCATATATCTGGAATAATTTGAATGATGGACTACCTGCATCTTATCTGTTTCGTAATAATTAATCTTTCTGTTATACGGTCTAAGCATCTCTTCTACCCACTGCCTCCTGAGATCTATCCATAACCTTTATCTCCGGTTCAAGTGTCTCTCTTGACTTAATCTTAACTTCTGTTCTATCGGTATTTATCTCCGGTCTTTCTTTCTTGTCATTACTTCCAGGAATATCATCATCAAATGAGATGGATAACTGGCTAGATTCCTCCTTCGCAAGAAGTCTTGCCTTTTCTCTCTCGTTATAAAGCTCATTTGACAGAAGTGCGCTAAGCTCTAATATCTGTGAATATCTGTCCTGTACAGAGAGTTCATTCAGATTCTGTGTGATCTCAGTACGGTTGTCCGATATCTCATCAAGTCTGGACTTGAGAGTCTTATGCATTCTATCGTATTCCTGCTCAATCTTGCTGTAAGCATCCATCATAACATGGTCAACTTCAGTAAGCATCTCGTCTACATATATAAGTGAAGATGCATATATATCATTAGCGTCCCTGAGAGCTCTCTTCTCATCATCGCTAAGCTCAGAATTCTTAAATGCAGGCGGCTCACCTTTGCGTCTCTTGGTAACCCTTATCCTGCTGGCGCTCTTCTCAGCCTGATACAGAATCTCATCAGCCTGCTCCTGAGCCTCCTTCAGAATTCTTGCTCTCTTATCATTTATCTCCTGATACTCCTTCAGTTCCTCCATAACGATATCAGAAACCTTATCTATCAGGTTACGCATTTCGTTCTTGTCAAGAACAACCTTCTCAGAGTTAAATGTAGCTGATGGCGCTTCTTCTATCCTTAGCTTAAGGCCATCTAGTAATAATTCAGCTCTACTCTTATGTTCCATTGTAAGCTCCCTTTTTATCTATTCTAGGCATACTTTTTTATACCATTTACTGTGTATGTAAACATGTAATACATTCTATCAATAGGTTTAAGACCTATGTATTTATAAACCTTGTAAGTCATTATCGCAGACTTGATCTTATTTCCCGATTTACTCTTCGTTGAGACTCTGTAGGATATAAGCGGTCTGTTTATTCCTGCCGCATAGTTTCCATTTGAAAGAAGTCTCAGCCACAAAGCATAATCTTCATGGAAATCCACATCTGGAAATGGATTTGCAAGTGCAGTCTTCCTCTCCATAAGTACCGAAGAACAGCTTATCTGATTGGTCCTTAGAAGTCTCTTGTAACTGACTACCTTCTGGCAGCCGATGTATTTATCCAGAGGCTCACCATTTTCGTTAATAAGCTCTCTTCCCGTAAATACGAGCACAGGTGCTTTCCCCTTTACTCTGAATCTGGTCATTACAGCCAGCTGCATAGCAAGCTTCTCTTCATTCCACAGATCATCCGCATCACAGAAAGCAATGAATCTACCGGTAGCATGTATCACTCCCAGATTACGTCCTCCATATGCTCCCAGCTGTTTTTCAGACTCCACCACAACTACTCGGTCAGGCAGTCTTCCATCCGTCATGAGCAAATTCTTATCAAGAGTCATACCATTGTCTACCACAATAACTTCAAGATTCTTATAGGTCTGAGCCAGAATACTGTCTACAGTTTCCCTTATCGTAAAATTGTTATTGTAGCAGGGGATTATCACACTTACCTTCCCAAAACTCATATTTCCATCCTCTGTTTACATGTCTAGATTTTCATATATCAGAAAACCACTTTCTATTATACAAAAACTTCCTACAGTATACCACCTTTTAGCATAAAATAAAAGCCGGACGTAAAGCATAAGCTTACGTCCGGCTGTAATAATTGTAGTTAAGATTATTAGCCTCTCTTAAGGAAATCAGGAATCTTGATGCTTCCCTGTCCGCTGTTGCTTCCAGGAATAGAAACCTGCTCAGGAACATCTATATCTTCTGCAGGAGCACTTGTAGCTGGCTTAGATCCAAGATTAAGTGGAACTGGCTGAGCCTTCTTAGTACCCTCAAATGTAGGACTCTTTAATCCTTCTGATGTTGATGAAGATGATGATGAGCTTCTGCTACTTGATGGTGTGCTGAGCTTAGTAAATCCTGATCTCTCAACATCCTCAAGACCTGTAGCAATAATTGTAATGCTTACGTCCTCACCTACCATATCATTATCAACTGTACCGAAGATGATATTTGCCTCATCACCTGCAACTTCTGTAAGGTATGTGATAGCATCATATGCTTCAACGATTCCAACATTACCAGAGAAGTTAACGATGATATCTGAAGCACCATCAACTGTTGTCTCAAGAAGTGGTGAATCCATAGCCTGCTTGATAGCATCAACAGCCTTGTTATCTCCACTAGCCTGACCGATACCGATATGAGCGATACCCTTATCACGCATAACTGTCTGAATATCTGCGAAGTCGAGGTTGATAAGACCTGGCTTGTTGATAAGGTCTGTAACACCCTGAACACCCTGCTGAAGAACTTCGTCTGCCTTCTTAAGAGCATCTGGAATGCTTGTTCTCTTGTCGCATATCTGAAGCAGCTTATCATTTGGAATAACAATAAGTGTATCAACGTTCTCACGAAGCTTTGCTATACCATTAACTGCATTGTTCATACGAGGCTTACCTTCAAATGAGAAAGGCTTGGTAACAACACCAACTGTAAGGATACCTAAGTTACGAGCAATCTCAGCAACTATAGGAGCAGCACCTGTACCGGTTCCACCACCCATACCGCATGTTACGAATACCATGTCAGCATCCTTTATAATGTCATTTATCTCTTCTCTGTTTTCCTCAACTGCACTTGCACCGATCTCAGGCTTAGCTCCGGCTCCCAATCCCTTAGTAAGCTTCTCACCAATCTGAATCTTAGTTGTTGCACGGCTGAGTGACAGAGCCTGTTTATCAGTATTAATCGCTATAAGCTCAACACCTTCAACGTTCTCGTCAATCATTCTGTTAACTGCATTATTACCTGCTCCACCAACTCCGATAACCAATATTCTAGCTGGAGTTTTTTCATCATTTGATTTTATTTCAAGCAAGGTTCCTTCCTCCTTAAATATAATACTTTTTGAGTATAGCAACTTCTAGTCACACATACTACTATAATAAATGCTTTTGCAACATTTTTCAATAATAAATTGTAATATAAAGCTTTATAAGACCTTAATTTTCTTTAAAGCTTGCAGTGGAGTTTTCGGCATTATATTCCTTCATATACAGGACTCCACTTTTGCCCTTCACCTGGTCCATGATACTTCCCAGATTCATCATCTGAATATTGAGATTCTTTCCATCTCCAAGTTCAACCTTGATCTTGTCATGTCTCAGAACTATCTCACCATCACCGGTAAACTCTATGCTCTGAATATCCAGGTCATACTTCTCTATAAGCTGAGTGATATTAAGTATCATCTCAAATTTCTTCTTGCTGTCGATAGGAAGCTTCTCACCCATCTCCCAGCGATTGACCTTGAGTCCTCTGATACATGGCACTCTGTCAAACTGCTCCTTCGAGGTCTCAAGAACAACTCCATCCTTATCAAAGTAAACATAGTTCTCCATATACTCTACGCAGCCTGCAACAGACTTCTCGTATATATCAACCTTAACCTTGTTCTTTGATACGTAGTCTATATCCATTTTCGCTACGAAGGATGGCTTCTCTATAGGTTTTATCTTGTTCTGTATCTGCAGAATAAGCGTATTAGGATATATAACATTTTCTGTAATTGTATCTCTGACTTCATCTTCCGAAGCCATAATGCAGCCATTTACCTCGATATCTTTTAAGGTAAATGTACTTGCATACGCAAGTCCGGCTATTAAAATGATAACAATAACCAGAAGTATATACCTTTTCTTCATCTATTTACTCACTTCCCGGCTCCAGAGGAACTATCTGCCTGGATACCGACAGCACGACACCCATCTCAACCAGTAAGAACATAAGCGACGTACCACCATAACTAATAAACGGCAGTGTAACACCTGTATTAGGAAATACATTTGTTACAACGGCTATATTAACAAGCACCTGGCAAGCTATATGTGCTATAGCACCAACTACGATAAATGAACCAAATCTGTCAGGCGCACCTTCTGCGATAAATCTAAATCTCCAAATGAGCAAAAGGAAAACTATTATGAGTCCTATGCCACCAAAAAGTCCCAGCTCTTCACATATGATAGAGAATATCATATCGTTCTGGGCCTCAGGAATAAATCCCAGTTTCTGGATACTCTGTCCCAGTCCTCTTCCGAATATACCACCGGAACCTATAGCATACAAGCCCTGAAGGGTCTGATAAGCACCGTCGCTGTTCTCTACGCCCTTCCACACATCGATCCAGTTCTTGAATCGGGAGCTTCGGTAACCCTGGAGCAGGATCATTCCAATAAGGAATACTGCACCACCTATGCCCATATAAACCAGATATCCAGGTTTAGGTGTAGCTACAAACCAGATACACACAGCTATCATGGCACAGATAATAGCGGTACTCAGATTCTCTATGGCGATTATTCCAACCAATCCTACTGCAGGAATAAAGACCTTTACTGTGCCCCACAAGTCCTTCAGATACGAAGACTTATATGTACAGGCATATGCCATATAAATGATAACTACGAATTTAGCAATCTCAGATGGCTGAAAACCAACTGGTCCGATATATATCCATCTTGTAGAACCATTAGTAGTCTTACCAAAGAAAAATGTACCGATCAGCAGAACTGCCTCTCCCAGCATCATGAAAGTGGTAAGCTTCTTGAATACCTGATATCTGATCCTGGAGAAAAGCCACATTAAGAAATATCCGCCGAGACCTATGAAGAACTGTCTCTTCAGAAAGTAAGTACTGCTTCCCATATCACGATTGGCAACAAATGAGCTGGCACTATATACCATCATGTAGCCGAAAAACGTCAGGAATATGATCAGAAACAGAGAAGGATAGTCAAAATAGGTACCCTTGACCCATAAGCCCTGTCCTGATGTTTTTCTATCGCCACTTGCCACGGATTATTTCTCCAATTCATGTGTTTCGTTACATTTTATAATAGAATAACTAATAATACAAATATTCTATAATTCATTTACGTACTTCTTGAACATTTCACCACGAACCTCAAAATTCGGGAACATATCCCAGCTTGCACATGCTGGTGAAAGAAGTACATTTTCACCCTGGATAGCATTCTCATGACAGAACTTCACAGCATCCTCCAGGCTGTCCACCATTACGATCTGATTAAAACCATGTCGTTTACAGCAGGCTTCTATTGCACTGGCTGTCTCACCCAGAAGTACCAGGTATCTCACCTTGCCATCGAAGCTCTCTATCCATTCATCATACTCTGACTGCTTGTCATAACCACCTCCGATAAGAAGTGTGGATGACTGCATTGCCTTGATGGCCTTGATAGCAGCATCAGGGTTAGTACCCTTGGAATCGTTATAATATCTGACCCCATCAAGCTCACGAACAAATTCTATTCTATGCTCTACTCCATTGAACTGTCCAACTACTCTCTCAATAGTCTCAGCAGGTATGCCCATGTAGTATGTAACAGCTACTGCAGCCAGTACATTTTCCAGATTGTGATCACCGAGAATATTGATAGCACGTACATCCATAATGCGTGTCTTCTCGCCATTCTCACTTACAATGATGTCGTAGCCGTCAACGCTTACGCCATCCTTCAGCACTTCTTTCCTGCTGAAATATATCTTGCGGGCCTTCTTAACCAGACCTTCTCTGCTGCGGATCTCCGGATCATCATAATTGAGGACTATATAATCATCCTCTGTCTGATTTTCAGTGATCCTGAACTTGGTGTTGTAATAATTATCAAGTGTATGATGCCTGTTCAGATGATCAGGTGTCAGGTTAAGTATCGCAGCCACATGCGGCTTAAATGTATGTATGGTCTCCAACTGAAAGGAGCTAACTTCTAAAGCAATAAGGGTATCCTCATCTGTTGAGTCAGCTAATCTGGTGAATGGGAGTCCTATGTTACCAACAACTAAGGTATCATCCTGTCGCTCCTTAAAAATCTCCCCCACGAGCGTAGTAGTTGTGGTCTTGCCATTAGTTCCCGTAATGGCAGCAATTCTTCCCTTATTGAGGTAGTAAGCCAGTTCAATCTCACCCCAGATAGGTATACCCTTATTTCCCACTTTATCCATAAATCCAGCATCTGTTGGGACGCCAGGACTTATTACACATATATCAATACCCTCAAGAATCTCATCTGTGAGTTCACCCAGTGATATCTTGAATCTTGGGTTATGATTCATTTCAGCATATATCTCCTCTGTATTCAGATCTGTCTTTCCATCATACAGAGTTACATATGCATCCTGTCTAAGCAGAAGTCCAGAAGAAGCGAGTCCGCTCTTTCCTGCTCCTATTACAATTACTTTCTTATCTTTCATAGTATCACCTTTATAAATTATTATTATCAGAATATATCATCATAAACCTGCTCGTCACGCGGCTCTCGCCTCATGCCGTTCGTGTAGCGGTTCTAAGGCTGTAGAATACACAGCCAAAGAACCGACACTCACTAAATGGTTCCTCGCAGGTATATGATGTTATATTCTATTCACTCTACTCCGCCGTTACTCGCCTGCGTCCTGGCCGGTATCCTGACCTGTATCTTGTCCTGTATCCTGGCCGGTATCATCAGTTGTCTCACCATCTGTATTTTCACCATCGCCATCTTCACCCTCTTCGTCTTCTTCGCCTGGGATGATCTGGCCTGCATTTTCTTCAGGTGTGCTTCCAGCAACACTTATTTCAGGAGCCGCCCCGTCAAATACCGAAGTAGCTATCTCGTCCTCTCCTACACCCGGCTCACTTGTTCCGGTTCTGTAAATATTCATATAAGGAAGAAGTTCTGTAGCTATCTTGTTAAAGAGCAGTGTACCTGCAGCACTGGATGCTTGATCCTCTGCGCCCGGCTCATCAACTACACAATATATAACAACCTGTGGATCATCTACAGGAGCAAATCCAATGAAGGAAAGGATGTACTTACCATTTCCACGAGGAAGCTTCTCGGCTGTACCAGTCTTACCACCGATCTGATAGCCTTCAACTATAGCCTTCTTACCAGTACCTTCATCAACAACTTCGAAGAGCATCTGACGCATCTTCTCTGATGTATCTTCTGATATAGTTCTTCTTACAAGAATCTTGTCATAGTTCTTAACCACATTTCCATCGCTGTCTATTATCTGCTTAACAACGTGTGGCTGATAATAATATCCACCATTTATAGCTGAACAGAATGCTGTTCCCAGCTGCATCATGGTAACTGTAACACCCTGTCCGAATGAAGATGTTGCAAGCTCAACAGGATTAAGCGTATCTCTGTGATAAATCATAGCTGCAAGGTCTGCCTCTGATGACTCACCTGCGATATCGATATTTGTTCTCTGACCAAATCCATAGAGCTGCTGATATTTATCAAACATTGTAGGTCCTTCAAGAGCAGCTATCTGCATCAGGCAGTCATTACAGGAATACTCAAGCGCCTGCGTTACATTTAACGCACCGTGACCATATACGTTATGGCACTTGATATCATAATCTGCCACATGCTGAATTCCGTCGCAGTTAAATGTTTGGTCTACAGTAATTGCTCCGTCCTCAATCGCGCCTGAAATGGTAAATGGCTTAAATGTAGATCCCGGCTCAAATGAATCGCTTATTACGAAATTTCTCCACAGATCATTTAGAGCTTTCAACTTCTCTTCATCAGTCATCTTCTCTGCAAGTGCTTCATACGCTTCGTCTGATATAGAGGTTTTATTCTCTCTCTCATACTGATACTTGGTTGGAACCATATCATAAGCATTATTCGGATTGTACTGATGAGAATTGTACATAGCAAGGATCTCGCAGTTTCCCGGATCCATAACCAGTACTGATATATTCTTAGCTCCCATCTCAGCCATGAACTCTTCGCAGTTACGCTGCACGATTCTCTGAGTCTCTGTATCAATGGTAGTTACAAGGCTGTCGCCATCAATGGCAGGCTCGAGCTTCTTCTGAAGGCTGTAGTCCTCTGCAAGATATGCATAGATACGGCCATCCTGTCCATTCAGGTATGAATTATAACCACCTTCTATACCACCGATGCCTTCGTTACCACTAACTACGAAACCAAGCATATGGCAACCGAGTTCATCATTCGGATAGTCTCTTACATATTCATCCTCAAACCAGATTCCAGTTACATTTCTACCCTCAGCTGAGTCCTGGAAATTCTGGAATTTTCTAACTTCATCATAAGTCAGTTTCTTCCTGATAACCTTGTACAGCGAATTGCTGTCAGCCAGGTATTCTGTCATCTCTTCATTTGTAACCCCGAAGTATTCACTGAGTGCTGCTGATGTCGCAGACTTTTTCTTCTCATCCTTCAGGATATTCTTCGGTTCTATTACCAGATTGTAAACCTTTGCGCTTGTGGCAAGAATAGAACCATTTCTATCATATATATCCCCTCTTCTAAAAGGCACAGATATACTTTCGAAATTCTTCTGACTGAGAACCTTCTGAGAATATTTGGCTCCCTTCGTCACATTTATATATACAAGAACGCCAATAAGTCCAGCAAAAGCAATGCTGAACAATAAAAGCAAACAAAGAAGATGCTTTCGCATCCTCTTTATAAACACTTTTCTCTTGCGTTTTTTCACAAGAATCGTCTCCTCATACTACTTACCCGATCCAGGTACGTCTTCGTACTGTTTTACATAGTCACCATTTGCCTGATCATAATATACGATCTGACCCGTCTGTGAGTATACCATACCCAACTCACTTGTGGCTATCTTATAAATATCTTCCATAGCATACATGTTGTTCAGCGAATTCTCATAAGCCGAGTTATCAGCCTGAACAACCTGGAGTTCGCTCTGAAGTGACTCTATGTTCTTCTCTCTGGCCTCAACCTTTCCCTGAACATAGAGCATTATTATACATGAAGCTATCATGCATAGCAATGTTATACATACTACTACTGTATATCTCATATCAAAAGACAGTGAATTCTCTGCCTTCTTAGCTGCCTTAGGATAAGTAACTACTCTCTTCTTAGGCTGTGGTCTCTCGGCAGGCCTCTCTCTTCTGACTGGTTCAGCATAACTGTAATGTCTTACAGTATTTCCTTCAACCACATAACTAGATCTTCTTGCCATACTCTAAAATCTCCCTACTTCTTCTCAAATACCCGGAGCTTAGCACTGCTGCTCCTTGGATTATTCTGTAATTCATTTGCGTCAGCTATAATAGGTTTCTTGCTGACCATACGTCCTTTCGAAACTTTGCCACAAACGCATACTGGAAATTCCGGTGGACATGTACACGGATTCTCTGCAGTTTTAAATGCGTTCTTTACTATTCTGTCCTCCAGGGAGTGAAATGTAATGATACATAATCTTCCGCCCGGATTCAGGACATCTATCATATCTTCTATGGATTGTTCCAGAACTGTAAGTTCCTTATTGAGTTCAATCCTTATAGCCTGATAAGTTCTCTTCGAAGGATGTCCTCCACTTCTACGGGTAGCTGCAGGAATTGATCTTGCAATTATCTCATTCAGTTCCCCAGTGGTTTCTATCCTCTTGTTCTCTCTGTACTTAACTATGTTGGACGCTATCCTGTCGGCAAATCTCTCTTCGCCGTATCTGCTGATGACCCTCCTCAGATCTAATTCCGAATAATCATTCAGAAGGTCTGCAGCTGTGTACGGATTATCTCTGTCCATTCGCATGTCCAGAGGAGCATCTTCCCTGTAGCTGAATCCTCTTTCAGCATTATCAAGCTGATAAGAGGAAACACCTAAGTCAAGGAGGATTCCGTCCACGCCCCCGATACCTAATCCCTTAAGTATCGAGAGCATGTTCACATAGTTGTCTTTTATAATGGTTACATTTTTATAGGATTTCAGCTTCTCACTCGCTGCTGATATAGCATCAGCATCCTGGTCTATTCCAATGAGTCGACCTGACTCGTCTAATTTACTTGCAATAACTGAAGAATGACCTGCGCCACCAAGAGTTCCATCAACATATATCCCGTCGGACTTAATGTTCAGATTCTCAATACATGCATCCAACATAATTGGTATATGTTTGAATTCCATCTTTCACCTCTTCTGTATTAGAAATCTATATCCATCTCTTCCAACATGTTGCTGATGCTCTCTCTTGAAAGCTCCTCTGAAGCCATCTCTTCGTTTTCATAGGTCTCTCTATCCCAGATTTCAGCCTTGTCGCCATTACCGATAATTACAACTTCCTTTTTTATACCTGCATAGGCTCTAAGCTCTGGAGATATTACAGCGCGTCCCTGGGAGTCCATCTCACAATCAATAGCATTTGCTCTGAAATGTCTCTTGATCTTACGAGCATTCTCCTTACTGTTTCTAAGACTCTCATCAAGTCTCTCAGTAAACTCTTCCCATTCATCTTCGGAATAAATACTTAAACATTTATCAATTCCGACTGTGATTACAAACTCTGTACCAATTGAATCTCTAAGTTTAGCAGGAATTATAAGTCTGCCTTTGGCATCGATATTATGGTAGAATCTTCCCTTCATGCTTTTGGCCATGACTCAATTTCCTCCTTTCTTAAAGATTGTTGATAAGTTTGTTGATATTGTGGATATCTCCACTTTCATCCACATCGATGGATTTTCTCTCCACTTTGTGCCACTACGTTTATATATTAAACCACATTATTTTATAATGCAAGCCGTTTTTTTCGATTTTTAGGCAACAAAAAAGGCCGATAAATCAAGGATTTATCGACCTTTTCAGGATTTGTACAAGATATTCTGTAAACCAATTCTGTCCACCACTACATGTAGTGTTCAAAAAACATTTCGGTATATATGTAGTTTTTCAAAAAACATTATGTAAATTTATTTTATCAGGTGTAATTTAGGTTCTTTGCCCTTCTTAATGTTGATCCTGTTGTATACAATAAGCCCTATTGAACCCACCACACACAGAATCGCAACTATCTGACTTATCTTGAGTGGTCCGATCATGAGAGAATCAGATCTAAGCGCCTCTATAAAGAAACGACCAAAGCCATATCCAGCCAGATACATCAGTCCCATCTCACCATCAAACTTCTTATGCTTCTTATATATAAACAGGAATATAAGAAGTGCCAGATTCCAGAGACCTTCATATAGAAACGCCGGATGAACTGTAACACATGACATATCTCTTACAGTTTCCAGGTTATTTAACATTTCATCAGTAAGGATGTTGTTGGATGTCAGGTACTTCATGCTGAAGTTCTCTTCAAAATACTGAAGCGGAATAGCCATTCTGAAAAACGAATTGGTATATCCACCAAAAGCTTCTCTATTGAAGAAGTTGCCCCATCTGCCAAGTATCTGTCCTATAAGAACACCCATGCAGATTGTATCTCCGAACAGAGGCAGCCACAATTCACGCTTTTTAGTATAGAAGTAAGCAACTAAAACACCAACTATGAGACCGCCATATACAGCGAGTCCACCATTTCTTATATTAATTATGCTGACAAATGTATCCCAGGCTCCACGTCCCTCCACAAAATAGTGTTTATAATTAAATATAACGTAGTAAAGCCTTGCTCCTATAATAGTAGGAATTACCATTACCAGCAGATAATCCAGATAATCCTCTTCTTCCTGTCCGGACCTCTTGGCCATCCACACAGACATTGTATATGCTAAAATGTATCCCAGAGTTATCGCAATAGCATATAATGTTATCTTAAATCCGAAGATTGAGAACGAAGAAGGTACATTTCCGAAATAAATTCCTATTCCAGGAAAAAATATTCCTTTCATTATTCATATCTCCTAAACATTGAACTTAAAGAGAACTACATCTCCATCTTTCATGACATATTCCTTGCCTTCCTGACGAACAAGTCCCTTCTCCTTAGCAGCTGTCATGCTGCCTTCACGGATCAGGTCGTCATAAGCAATAACTTCAGCCTTTATAAATCCACGCTCGAAATCCGAGTGAATCTTTCCTGCAGCCTGAGGAGCCTTAGTTCCTTCCTTTATAGTCCATGCTCTGGACTCCTGAGGACCAGCTGTCAGATAACTTATAAGACCAAGAAGTGTGTAACTTGCCTTTATTAGCTTATCAAGTCCGGACTCTTTAAGTCCCATATCTTCAAGGAACATCTTTCTCTCTTCATCATCAAGTTCAGATATCTCTGCACCCAACTGTGCACACACACTAAAT
>JAEEGL010189733.1_pt1 | contig 32033 bp, 23 predicted proteins | sample 9134231 | NCBI WGS metagenome assembly JAEEGL01 (sample SAMN16246548, study PRJNA631951) | gut metagenome | biome: gut microbiome; feature: rumen; material: fiber-attached | host: Bos | place: Iran: Karaj | collected 2018-10 | reverse complement strand
ATACAATGGAAAAATGGTGTCGCCAGGCGTGAATCAGGCTGAGGTGAAGATTACTATTCTGAAAGATGACCTCTTCAGTTTGATGGAAATTAAGAAGAAAAGCAAGTTCGATGAACTGCTGGCACTGTGCTATCCAGTGAACGGCCAATCGAAAATACGATTCTGCAAGTATGTTAGCCAGCTTCAACGGAAAGACTTTTTCGGAAAGTTGCCCAATAACCTGCTTGCCGGACTCCTTGCTCCCATCGTGGGACTCAAAGAGGGAAGCGTGAAGAACTATTTGAGCCAAACGTAGCCTCTATATATAATAAATAAAGTACGCGCGTAAACGCCTATTTCAGCAATGAAGTAGGCGTTTTTTTCGTCTGTTTTCGATGAATCACATGGATTAATTTTTGTGATTCATCGTATGATTCATTATATGCTTGATTTTCAGTTGTTTGCGAATTATGGATTAATCCAGATAAGGTTTGGAATCACTTATTCTTTGTTTTTCCTTTGCACCAGAAAATTAAAGTTCTTGCAGAGGCAAGCGAACAAGTTCAAGTTGCAGCGGCAACAGCGATGTGGCGAGCCATCCGTAGGGCTCGGACAGCGTGAGTCTTTGACATGTTGAAACAACCACCCACACTGAAGGCAGGAGGGGAAAAGAAAACAAAAGTATAATCTTAGAGGTCGCCTTAAAGGGGGCGACGTTAAACTACAATAAAAATGTCTAGAGTTAAAAACAGAATCATCATTGCACGAGGCACCATCGCAGACAATGCACGTCGTCAGTTTTCGCTGATCAATCAGTGCCGAATGCCGTACCCAAGGAAGTCAATGACTTTCGCTTCATGGGTCACAGAATCTAAAAGATAGTCAACAGGGTTAACAAACATTTTACAAATCTGAGTTGAGGCGAGCACGATGAGGGGAGTCCCCGGGATAATTTGCGCAACCTTCTTTTCTGAAAGCTCCACTCACCTCGCTTAACAACAAAGATTTATTATGCATAAACCACTTATTTTCAAGAAGCAACTTTTAGTTCAGAACGTCCAAATGGACGGCAGTATTAACTTCCAGACCAACGGGGACATCAACATCCATCCCTGCCCCTGGGAGAGTGACAAACAAGTGACCAACGGCGAGCGAGTACGCTATGAGGGCGGTATCGAAGTGGATGCCGACGGTCGCACAAGAATCAAGCGCTGGAACCGAGGTTCACGAGGTCCGCTCCACGAAACCCTCTTCGAGACAGCCCACGGCGCCGTGAAGATGACGCGGTCCATCTATGGATCAGACCGTGGCAAACGTCGGAGGAGAATGGATATGGAGCACGTTTACGTCACGTTCAAGTTCCCAAAGAAATACGGACTGGCGCTCACCAAGGCACTCTATCAGGAAGAGGCCGACCAGATCATGTCTTACTTTAAAACACGAAAGGAGGAAACATTATGGAACAGCAAATGATCATGACCATGAAGTTCACATGTATCGGCAAGGGGCACGGCGCTCCTTGCCTCCCTGCCAGCCAGGAGGATTGGGAAACACTTCGCCGAGAGCCTTGGCTCGCGCAGATGTGCGCACGTATAGAAAAAGGTGACGAGGCATTGAAACATCGTTTGCCGGTATGGACACCGCATTGCGCGGAGTTCGTCAATAACCACAGGACCATAGCGGATGCGATTAAGCCACTGAACCGACTGATGCTGGACTTCGACGAGAAGGGACACACCAGCGAAATCCTTGAAAAATTGAAGGATGGAAAAATTGAAAAATTGAAGATGACGCTACTGCTGGTAGAAGAATCGGTTCGTCGTGGGACGCATGTGCTGGTGGAGTTGCCAGAAGGGATGACACCCGAACAGGCTCAGGAACTGATGAAAGAGGCTACGGGATTTACACCCGATGCAGCTGTAAAGGATGTTTCGAGGTGCATCTATATGGTGCCAGAAGACCATACCCGATATGTCAACCCAAGGCTGTTCGAACCAGCAGAGTATTCATTTCCCCTCCTGGGTAGGAGGGGTGCCGAGAGGCGGGGTGGTCTGAACGATAGCACTTCTGAAGCAGAGGCAGCGACTGATTCTGCGGCAGAGACAGCAAACGATCAGACCACCCCTAACCCCATTCCCGAGCAGAGCTCGCCTACCCGTAGCCTTTCCTACTCAGGAGGGGAAGGGAAATGCTTCAAGGGCATACCGTATGCTTCGATTATCTCTGAGTGGTGGCGGAGGAATGGCGGTGAGCCGGCTGAAGGCGAGCGGAATGTGAAACTGCATAAGTTGGCGGTCAATCTCCGAGCCATCTGCGATAACAAGAAAGAGGTGTTGATGCAAGTGATGCCCCGCTTCGGACTCACGGACGTTGAACTGAAATCAGTCGTTGACTCAGCTTGCAAGGAAGAGCCCAAGGGTGTTTCGAAGGTGATGCAGCAGATAGTGGATGACCTCTGGCGCAGCTTTCTCCCCCTGAGTAGGGGGAGTCAGAGGGGGTCTGAGCAGACGGATGAGTTTGAGGATTGGTTTGAGACGGATCAGACCACCCCTGACCCCTCCTACTCAGGAGGGGAAGTGCCGAAGGCGGTCTATAAGTCGTTGCCCGTCGGACTCAAAGAATCGCTGGTTGGTGTGCCTGTCTCGATGCACATGCCTGTGCTTTGCGGCATCATGCCGATTTGTGCAGCATACGCCGACCAGGTAACGGTTGAGTATTGCGACGGCAACACCCATCGGTTGGGGCTGATGAGTATCATCCGAGGTGAGCAGGCCAGTAACAAGTCGGTAGTGAAGAACGCTGTCGATATTTGGAAACGTCAGCTCGACGAAGAGGATGCCCTTGCCCGCAAGCGCGAAGAGGAATGGAAGGAGCGCAAGAAAGGCCGCAAGGCCAACGAGAAGGCTCCCGAAGACCCACATGTGTTGATTCGCGTCGTGCCCGTAACCGTCTCTTGTTCAACGCTTTTGAAGCGATTTAAGAATGCCAATGGGCATACCTTGTATAGCTTCGGAGAAGAGCTTGATACCCTCCGAAAAACGAACGGGGCTGGCTCGTGGAGTTCGAAATACGACATCTATCGCCTGGGGTTCGATAACGGCGAGTGGGGTCAGGACTACAATTCTGACGCTGCCGAGTCGGGAGTGGTGAAGGTCGCCTATAACTGGACGATGCTCGGAACAAACGGCGCCATGCGCAAGTGCTTCAAGTCGGATAATATCGAGAACGGGCTTTCGAGTCGTGTGCTCGTGGCTGAAATGCCTGATGCGTCTTTTTCGAAGATGCCGAAGTTCGGTAAGCGTTCGGCAGAGGACGAGGCGAGGATTCAGCAGGCCGTCAGGCGTCTGCGCTCGTTTAGTGGGCTCGTTGACACGCCGCGACTCCGCAAGGCTATCGAGGCTTGGGTAGAGGAAAAACGCGTAGAGGCTGCGAAGGATATTGACCACGTGAAGGATATTTATCGTAAGCGTGCGGCGGTCATCGGGTTTCGGTGTGGGGTGATTCATCATCTGTTGGCTAAGGCGGATCAGAGCACCACTTATGTGATTGATCAGACCAACCCTTGTGTGCTGGATCAGACTACCCCTTCTATGCTTGATCAGACCACCCCTAACCCCTCCTACTCAGGAGGGGAAGCTGCCGCAGAGGTATCTGATTCCGCCCCTAAGTCAGGAGGGGAAGCTGCCGCAGGGTTTCTCCCCCTGAGTAGGGGGAGACAGAGGGGGTCTGAACGTGAATCTAAGGCAACTATCGACTTTGCGGTGATGATGGCCGAGTACTGTTTGGAGCAGCAGATAAAGGCCTTTGGCGAGGCGATGGAGAGTCAGTTTGTGGATGCGCGCGACGAGTGCGTTAGATATGGAAGCAACCACTCCATCTACGACCAGCTGGCACCAACGTTCACGATGGATGACCTGCGCGCCCTGAAACGGGGCTTCTGCGGCGAGGCTGCGCTCCGGAAAATCATCTCACGCTGGTATCGTGACCGCTGGATTGAGAAGACCGACAAGACGCACTGGAGGAAATTGTGACATTTGACTTTGTGACATTAAGGAGGATTGAAAAATTGAAGAATTGAAGAATTGAAAAATTGAAGAATTGAAGGATTGAAGTTTATGGAATTAGTATTGACACGCATAGCAAAAAGGAAGGCCTACACGATAGGTAGGCTTTCCATCGTAGAGAAAGTAAACGATGAATATCTTGGAGGTGAGCAGGAGACCTACTTCTGCGACACCCTCGAACCAACGGCATTGGAACTGAAGACAACGGTCTCGAAAGAAGCCGTGCTCCGCTCCCCTGCCAAGGTGCAGAGCCTGAAGCCCTTCGCCATCCCCGAAGGACGTTACGCCGTAGTGATCACCTGGAGCCCGAAGTTTAAGATGTGGCTGCCGTTATTGCTCGGCGGTCCCGACTTCAACCGGCTTTGGAAAGGCATCCGCATCCACATGGGCAACACCGCCAAGGACACCCAAGGCTGCATCCTCGTAGGGCGCAACCAACTCGTTGGTCAGGTTCTCGAATCCCGCAAATGGCTCTACGAACTCAAACAGAAGATCGTCGAAGCCAAGAATCGCGGTGAACCCGTCTGGCTAACTATCATGTGAAGAATGGTTGAGTACAAGCTTTATTGCATCGTAGGTAACATCAGGAGGGCAGAGATTCTTTATTGGGGTCAAGCCTTCCTCTGTGCCTATCGTCTGTATCACCTTCAGAATGGCTTCGATTTGCGCCTGGGGAACGAGGTCAGACACCATGATGTCACCAGACTGAACAAACTGGATAAGATGACCGAAAATAGTGCCTGCCGCAAGACCGCGCTCGCGTGCTATCTCCTCAGGCGTCATGCCGTCGCGAAACATCTGAAAACTGATGTCGGCCGTCTTCGGCTTCGGTGCCTTCTTAGGCTTCGGCGGCTTCACTTTGGGTTCCTTCCTCGCACGGGGCTTACGCTTGACGATCTCAATCCGCTCGTCGACGGCATCCAAAAGCGAGTCATGCTTCTCGTGGAGATAGCTGCTGATGGAGAATCCCTCCTGGGCAATCCTCGCCAGCAGATAACGGCGCGAAAGCACAGCCTGACGGGTGTCTGGCAGGGCCTCGCCAAAACGAGTTTTTGCCTGTTTGTTGTTGGTCTCTATCTTCGCTGCGAGGTCGAGCGAGTTGCCATAAATGGTGTTCATCCTCTCCTCGAAATAAGCGGCACTGCGCTTTACACGCTCCAGAAAGTCGTCGCCATGAAGCTGTTCTGTAGCCATCTGACGAATCATCTGCAGCCATTTCTCAGCCACCGTCATCACTTGGCTGCTGAAGTCGGAGAGCACGCGTTTGTGGAGCTCGGTGACATCGTTGTGGCTGTGATAGAAAAACTCCGTCATAATTCTCACCAGATGCTCTTGCTTATAGAGGATGTCGTGGAAGTCGAACAGTTCGAGCAGCAGGTGGCGGTAGTATTCCTCTTTCAGCTGAGGCAGCTGGCTGATGCTCTTCCTTGCCTCTTCCTCCTGACGGCTGATATAGGTCTCTACCCGCTCGTCGCAGATAATGGCACGCGGCGCGATGGGTGCCGAGAGCACCATCCCTTCAAGCGTCTTGCAACGGCTGAGGGCAACATACACCTGACCCGGTGCGAAAGAGAGGTTGGCATCGATGATGGCGTGCTCGAAGGTGAGGCCCTGACTCTTGTGGATGGTGATGGCCCACGCCAGGCGCAGCGGCAACTGATGGAAGCGTCCTTGCACCTTTGTCTCAATCTCACGGGTCTCCGGATTCAGCTGATACTGCGTGTTCTCCCATACCAACGGCTCTACCTCGATGACTTCTGAATCGCCGGGACAGAGCACAGACACATGCATAGAACTGATATCCACAATCTGTCCGATACGTCCGTTGAAATAACGGTGGTTGCCCGTGGGGTCGTTCTTTACGAACATCACCTGAGCACCTTCCTTCAATATCAGCTTCTCGCTTGTGGGGTAGGAATAATCGGGGAAGTTGCCTTCTATCTGGGCACTGAAGGTATAGCTGTGACCTGGCAACTTTGCCAGCTCACTCTCGTTGTAGTTATCTGCCAGTCTGTTGTGTGTCGTCAGACGAATATATCCCTCCTCTGGCTTTGGAACGAAGGCAGGTTCATAGCGGCTGTTGAGTTTCGTCAGGTCATCATCAGTCGGCTTGCCCTCGCGGATATCATTGAGCACGTCGAGAAAAGCGCTGTCTTCCTGACGGTACACCTTCTCCAGCTGTATCGTCACATAATCTATCTGCGCCAGCGCCTTGGAACCGAAGAAATAGGGTGTGTCGTAATAGGGTGCCAACAGGCGCTCGTCTTCAGGCGTCACCACTGGTGTCAGCTGTTGCAGGTCGCCGATCATCAGCAGCTGCACGCCTCCGAAGGGCTTGTATCTGTCGCGAAAGCGTCGTAACACAGAGTCGATGGCATCGAGCAGGTCGCTGCGCACCATTGATATCTCGTCGATAATCAACAAGTCGAGCGACGCAATGATGCGCCGCTTTTCTTTTCCGAAGTCAAACTTGCTCTTTATCTTCGCCTCTGGTACAAAGGGCGAGAAAGGCAGCTGGAAGAAGGAGTGTATCGTCACGCCTCCCGCATTGATAGCTGCCACACCCGTAGGAGCCACGACGATAATCCGTTTGCGGCTCGTCTCTACCACTCGTTTCAGGAAAGTGGTCTTTCCCGTTCCTGCCTTACCGGTCAGGAAGATGCTGCGACCTGTGTTCTCCACAAAGTCCCACGCACTCTGCAATCCTTGATTGTTTCTTGTCTCCATAGTCTTAAAACTTAATTCAACATATCTTTTCGGTTGCAAAGATACGATAAATTTCGGAGACGAAGAAACAATTCGGGATTTTTTTGCATTTTATTGTGCCTCAAGGAGGAGTACGCGGCTTGACCAGTCGTTCTTCTTCGACCACTCGGGCTCGTTGCGGTAAGGCATCTCCAGACCGTGATTCATCAGGTAGGCACCGCTGAAGGTCTTGCCCTCGATGTCCATCGGCTTGAGGTCGATGCGGTTGAGCTCGTGGATCTTATAGTTCTTCGAGGCATCGAGACCGGCCATTTTTACACGAGGCAGGTGCTCGTTCTGGAACGACTCCGTCTTCCACCAGTAGAACACAGACTTGGTCTTCTGCTCGTTGACGTACATCATCGAAGCCAGACCCACCTTGTCGTAAGGCGAGACGAGACGGTAGATGTCACCAAACTGCACGATAGGACGAATCTGCTTATACTCCTTGATGGCCTGACGGCAGAGGGCCTTCTCGTCGTCAGTCATATTCTTCGGCTGGATCTCCATACCCAGACGGCCGCTCATAGCCACATCGATACGGTACTTCATGGCTGTGGTGCGGAAGACGGTGTGGTTGGGCGTTGCAGAGATATGCGAGGCCATCGCGATGGCGGGGAAGAAGTACGAGGTGCCCCACTGCATGTAGATGCGCTGGAGGGCGTCGGTATTGTCGCTCACCCAGAACTCATCGAAGTAAGGCAGCACACCCCAGTTGGCACGTCCGCCACCAGAAGCACAAGCTTGGATGGTGAGGTCGGGGTACTTCGCACGGATGCGCTGACAGGCCTTCTCGAAGCCACGATGGTACTCGATATAGAGGTGGCTCTGGTCGTTCATCGTGAGATACTGCGAACCGTGATTCAAAATCGGCATGTTGGCATCCCACTTGATATAGTCGATATCAGGGTATTTCGTCATCAGGTCATCGACGATGGAGAACACGAAGTCCTGTACCTTCGGATTACTCATGTCAAGCACGAGCTGCGTACCGCCACGTCCCTGAACGGCATCACGCTTCGGTGCCTTTACAATCCAGTCGGGGTGCTTCTCGTAGAGCTCAGACACGCTGTTGGTCATCTCGGGCTCAATCCAGATACCGAACTTGATGCCGTGCTTCTTGGCATCGCGCAGCAGGCCCTCGATGCCCTCCGGGAGCTTATTCTTGTCAACCACCCAGTCGCCAAGGCTGGAATTGTCGGTCTTACGAGGATATTTATCGCCAAACCAGCCATCGTCCATCACGAAGAGCTCACCGCCCATCGAGGCGATGTCGCCCATCATCTGATCCATACCCTGCTGGTTGATGTCAAAATAGACACCCTCCCATGAGTTCAACAGGATCTTACGTTCCTTGTTGCCGTGCATCAGCATGTACTTACGGCCCCACTTGTGGAAGTTACGCGATACGCCCGAGAGACCGCACTTTGAGAAGCTCAAGGCTACCTTCGGTGTCGTGAAGGTCTCGCCTTTCTTCAGGTGATACTCAGAGTTATCGGGGTTAATGCCGGCAAAGAAATAGTGGTACTCGGTATCGTCGGTGTCAATCTTCAGCTGGTAGTTGCCGGAGTAGCAGAGGGCTGCGCCGATAACGTCGCCTGTATTCTCCTGACCCTTGCCGTCGAGAGAGAACATCACCTCGGCGTGGTCAGTATGTGAGTTGCGTGAACCGTCCTTATTCTTAATCACCTTCTCGCCAGGCAGCAGCGGCTCTTCAACCAGCCGAGCCTCGTTGGCCCAGGAGCCATAGAAATGGGAGAGCCACACGTCGCCGCGACGGATAGGCAGGCAGATGGAGGCAAACTGCGTGAGTGTGACGGGCTTCGCCTCGCCGTTGGTGATCTCCGTCCATGTCTCAATCATATCCTCATCCTGATAAGCCTTATAGCAGAGTACTGCCGACATCGGATAGACAGGGTCCTTCAGCGTGATGCGCGTCACATCGCCCTGACGCTCCAAACCCGTGACATACATCGCCGACGACATATTCCCGTCGGCATGCTTCATGGCGAGGGCTGCCTCAGCCGGGCAGTTCAGGCCATAGACGGGATAGGCGTCCATACGCCCGTTGACAGGACGCTGGAGGTTTGCCAGGTCATAGTCGCTGAGTTTTGTACCGAAATAGACGTACTGTGGCTGACGGCCGTTTTCAACATCAAGCACCATCGTGACATTCTTCGTCTGGATGGTCACCTGCTCGGCACGCATCGTCTGTAACGAAGCGGTGAGCAACATTGCAAAGATGATTCTCTTATTCATATCGTTTAGTAATTATAGTTTCTTGGCACAAAGATACAAAAAAATAATGAATTATGAATTAATAATTAAAAATTATGATTACCTTTGCGCCCAAAGTGCAAGAATCAGACAAATAAATACTATATGAATCTGCTAGATATCATACTATTAGCAGTTGCCCTGGCCATGGACTGCTTCACCGTTTCCATCGTCAGCGGCATCATCCAGACTCACGGGGACAGGTCCCGTGAGTTGAGTAGAGCAGAACTCACGGGACCTGTCCCCATGAGTTTGCTTCGGATGGCGTTCCTGTTCGGATTGTTTCAGGCGTTGATGCCGTTGCTGGGATGGTTGGGCGTGAGCCATTTCCAAAGTTATATGGAAGCCTACGACCACTGGATTGCCTTCGGACTGCTCGCCTTCATCGGCGGGAAGATGATAAAGGAGAGCTTCGACGATGAGGAGGAGCAGCATTTTAATCCCCGTAAGCTGAAGACACAGCTCTTACTTGCCATCGCCACCAGCATCGACGCACTGGCCGTCGGCATCTCCTTTGCCTGCACGGGCTATAACGAGCTCTCACAACTCACCCAGCCGCTAGTCATCATCGGCGTGGTGTCGTTCCTTTTCAGCATCGTCGGCTACCATCTCGGGCGCAGGTTCGGCAAGGTCATCACCCGCAGACTGAAGCCTGAACTCTTCGGAGGAGTGATATTAATAATAATAGGTGTGAAAATACTCCTTTCACACCTATTAGAATAGACTGTCTGTCAGCCTCTTACAGCTGATACTCCAGCATCACCATCGAATAAGGCGCAAGCTCGATTGCGAACTTCTTCTGAGCCTTGATGCTCTCCTTCTTAGGCGCAACAGGCTGGGTATCGAAGTTGTTCTCGTCGTCGGCCTTGCCTGAGAGCGTGGTCTTCGTAGCCATCTTCTTCAGACCGAAACGGCTCAGATTGATATTGGCCTTCTTCGCCTCAGCATCGGCATTGACAAGCTTTACATAAAGCTTACGGGTCTTGACGTTCAGGATGACAGACTGACCATAGTGTACATTCTCCTGCGGCTGGATCACATCAGCGGCATCACCCTCGAACTTCACACAGTCGCCATAATAATACTGACCGGAACTCTGTCCGAACAACTGCTGAACATAATAACTACAGGTAAGGAACGGACGCTCATTATCGTAGTAGATAAGGTCAGGATTCCACTGTGTACCATTCTTACGGGCGAAAAGCGGGGCGTATGAAGTCATGGCTACCACATCGGCATTGCGCTCAACATGGAGCAGATAGAGTCCTTCAGCCAGGGCATCGATGAGCTTCTTGTCCTTAGCAGCATACTCACCCAGATAAACCTTTGTCTTCTTACCACGTGGATAGTTGTCATACTGGCGCTTGTTGAGGAAGTAATCGTTGGGCTCGTAGTAGTGCTCGTCGAGGATCGGCATACCCAACTCATCAGCGAGCTTCCAACCAGCCTCATAGTCTGGATTGTCCTTATGAGAACCAGGACCGGCTGTACCTACGATGACAATATTGGGATAAGCCTTCGTCACGCGCTCATAGATGTATTTGAAGCGCTCGATGAACTCAGGAGAGATCTTCTCCTCGTTACCGATACCCAGATACTTCAGGTTGAAAGGCTTGGGATGACCGGCATCGGCACGCATCTTCGCCCACTTGTTGGTAGCGGGATCACCATTGGCCCACTCAATGAGGTCGATGGCCTCAGCCACCCACTCGTCCATCTCAGACATCGGCACCACGTCCTGTGCCTGCGTAGGCCACATACTCCAACCACCGTTGGTTCCCTGACAACTCACACCAGAAGGCAGGATGGGTACTGGCTCCATACCAAGGTCTTCGCAGAACTGGAAATACTCGAAGTAGCCAAGTCCGCAACTCTGGTGATAGCCCCAGGTGTTCTTGAGCTGGCGACGCTGTTCCTTAGGACCGATGGTGGTCTTCCAGCGGTAGGTGTTCCAGAAACCGTCACCGCCACCATGCACCACGCATCCGCCAGGGAAACGCATGAACTTCGGCTGGAGGTCGGCAAGTGCCTGAGCCAGATCCTTACGCAGTCCATGACCCTTATACGTATCTTCCGGCATCAGCGACACCACGTCTATATCGAGGTCGCCCTGATTGAGCACGAGGATCTGAAGGGCTGCCTTCTGACAGGTGGTGTCTGTCGTCAGTACCGTCTCGTACTTCTGCCAGGCTTTGCTCTCTACATTGATATAAGTATCAGCCAGGAGCTTGGGATCCTTGCCCCAACCCTGCGGCTCAACGAGTGCCACACGCACGAACTTACCGTCACCCTCCACATTACGCATGAAGAGCGAAAGGTTGTACTTCTCACCAGCCTTCACAGAGATGCCATCGAAGCCGTCGTTCTGGATGCCAAAGCCCTTCCAACCTTTATAGTCATAATACTCCTTGACACGCTCAGTATGGAGGCGCATGTAGTTGGCATTGTTGGGATGAACGGGGTTGTCCATGCGCACCTCGATGGTTCCTAAGGAGTGGCCGGGACGTATCTGCTTCCATGCAGTACCAGGTCCCCAGCCGTCGTGGTCTGCAGGTGAGAACTCGAACGAGCCATTCTGTAATAACTCGGCATAGAGGCCACCATCGGCAGAATTGTTGATGTCCTCGAAGAAAATGCCAATTAATTCGTCACTGATGGCCTTGCCACCTGCTGGGGCTTTCATGGCCTTCTGGGCTGAGATACCCAAGGATACTGCCAAGAGGGCAGCACTGAATACTACACGCTTTTTCATTTTACAATTTGACTATTTACTATTTTACTATTTATTACTCACTTTTTACCAAGCGCACCTCGTAGATCTCTCCAATCTGCTTACGAGGCTTGGCCACGAACTTCACGCGCACCTGTTTCTTGCCCTTCAGAGCCTCCTCGGGCACAGGGTAGGTCTCATATTTGAATTCAGAGATGCGGTACTTGCCGGTATTGTTCACCGATGTCACCAGCACATCATCGACGAAGATGTCAAACTCGTGGCTCTTCCACTCGCCTACACCCCAATATTTCAGACGAAGGCTGAGACTTGTCTGTCCACCAGTCTGCATCAGATAGCTGAAATAGTGGCCGTCGCTGGCGTCGCGGTAGAACACGTCGTTAGAGTTGCCCACAAACGAGTTGTCGGTCTCCATAAAGTGGTCTGACTCCGGCTGCTGCTCTCCCGGCTGCACCTTATCCACAGTACGGTCTTCGAGTGCCTGACGCTCCTGCTCCTGCTTGGCGAGATTGTCAAGATAGCCCTTATAGCTGTCCTCCGAAAGTGCCAGCCAGTACATCATATATCTTGCGTCATGAAGCTCGAAGAACGGCATCAGCTCATTACGAATCTCATTTACCATCTTCGTTGAGAGGGTGAAATGGAGCGGCTTGCCATCGATGGGCTTCAACTGATCAGCAATGCTGGAGATATCATTATTGATAAGAATCGGTGCCTGGTCGACAGGCAGCTTCTTACCCACTGCCAGCTGTCCGAAACGGCTGTCGTCGGCTATCAGCATTGCAAGATCCTCTGTACCTGTCTTCATGGCGAGCATCACAGGGCCATGCATCAGAGCAATATACTGAGGCAGGTTAGGCAGATACTTCACGCTGTTGTGCATGGGGAAACGGACGTCCACCACATCACCCTTCTTCCACTGACGGTCGATGCTGACATACGACGAAGGACCGGTGATGACCTCAACGGGCTTCCCATTCACCTTCACCTCAAACTGTCCCGGCTTCACCCAACCCGGATATCTCACTTGCAAGGCAAACTTCCCCTTGCCCTGAACGATGGTGATACGACTGGTCTCGCTATACGGGAACGCTGTCTCCTGACGAAGTACGACACCCTTCTCTTTCCAGTTCAGCTCCGATGCCACGAAGAGATTCACAAACAGGGCATCGCCCACATGGGTATAGACAAACTGTCCGTACTTGCCGTGATTCTCCATACCCGTACCCACACAGCACCACATGGCCTCGTTGGGTGCCGAGTAGTTACGATAGTGACGGGGACGGGCAGAGGTGAAATAGACATATCCGCCATGCAGGGGGTGCTGGCTGGAGAGGATATGGTTGAACGTAGCCAACTCGTAGAAGTCGGCATAGCGTGCCTCAGGATTCCTACGATGCAACTCTTCTGAGAGCTTCAGCATATTGTTGGTGTTACAGGTCTCAGGACCGTCGATATCAGCCACGAAATCCTTGCAAGCCTCCTTGCTGGGGAAGTGTTCACGACGACTGTTGCCGCCAAAGGCCAGCGTGCGCTCACCGGTGACGATATCCCAGAAATAGGCACTCGCATCATGATAAGTCTCATCGCCCGAGAGCTCAGCGATACGCTCAAAGCCCACCACCTTCGGCACCTGGGTGTTGGCATGCATATTGTCGAGACAATCCTGTCGCTGCGACAACGGCAAGAGCAGTCTGCGATGCGAGAAGCGCTTAGCCACATCAAGGTATTTCTTGTCGCCGGTGATGGCATAGGCATCGGCCAGCACCTCGTTCATGCCGCCGTGCTCTGTATGGAGGATACGCTCCACCTGATCGTCTGAGAGTCCGGCAGTCAGGTCGATGGCCCAGTCGCAGAAACCCAGAAAGAGTTGCTTGGCGTCTTCGTTGCCGCAATAGACCCATGCGTCGCGCAGTCCGGCATACATCTTATGGATGTTATAGAAAGGTACCCACGCACCATAGTAGGCGCCGAAGTCGCCCTTCTTGAACGTCGACCACAGACGGTCGCTTCCCGGCACGCCGCCTACATAGCCCTTGCCCCACTCTGGATGGTTCTTGGCATTGGCATCGGCACAAGCCTTCAACTCGCTGATGAAATATTCCATCCGCTGACGGCACTCCTCACTGCCCGTAGCCGCATTGATGGCCATCGCAGTGAGATAGTGGCCTCCCACATGTCCGTCGAGGCCGTCCCAGTTGGGATATGACTTGCCCTTCGGGGTAAGCCCAGCCTCCTTGAGGTAAGGCGCCAACAGCCGGTCGCAGTCGTACTGAAGGAGGGTCTTGATGTTCAAGTCGCGGGCTCTTTTCAATGGTCCGTCGAGCAAGGTAACATCACCAAGTGGGAACTCGTCGGCATAAAGCCTTTCCTGAGCCTGGATGCTGCCAACAGAAAGGAGCATCACCATCGCGAAAGAGATTCTTCCTACGAATATTCTACTATTATTCATGATTTTTAAGTTTTGATGCTGAGATAACGTGCACAAAGGTACGGCTTTTTTTCCTAATATCAAAACTATTATGTAAAAAAGGAAGATTTTTTTTCTTTTTCTCAGAAGAAACAATTAACTTTGCAGCGATTATCGGTTCACCAAAAGGTGATTAAAAGGGAAACGGGTGCGATTCCCGTACAGTCCCGCTGCTGTGAGTCGTCCTTTATGGCACAAGCAAAAGTCACTGAGATTTTCGGGAAGACGCTTGATGCCAGACGATAAGTCAGAAGACCTGCCGACGGATCGCAGTCGTTGTCTGCCTCTGGGGTTAGGCGACAGTGATGAGTGAATTGTGATGAGTGAATTGTGATGAGTGAACAGTGAATAGTGAAAGATTCATAGGTGCGAGGTGTGCATGGTGGAGATGTTTGTCTCTACTATTCACTGTGTACTCATCACTATTCACCGCCACAGCTCAGGGCAAGTTGGACTCCGTACATCACATACGTGAGATTGTCGTGGTGTCGAGACCTGCCATGCGAGAGGTAGTACCCAGTCAGAAACTGAACGGTGAGATGCTTGAGAAGCTCAACACCAATACCATTGCCGACGCCCTGCGCTATTTCTCAGGCATCCAACTGAAGGACTATGGCGGTGTGGGTGGCATCAAGACCGTGAATATCCGTTCGATGGGAACACATCACCTCGGCATCAGCTACGACGGCATCCAACTTGGCAACGCCCAAAACGGACAGCTAGACCTGGGGCAGTTCTCGCTCGACAACATCGAAGAGATTACGCTCTACAACGGACAGAAGAGTGCCATCTTCCAGCCTGCCTCCGACTTCGGCAATGCGGGGGCGATTTATATCAGGACGAGAATGCCGGATTTCTCGAGGAAGGAGAAAGGAGGAAGGAGGAAGGAGAATACCAACCTGAAATTCAAGACGCAGTATGGATTGAGTGATATGTTCAGGCTGTCGGCGCTGTGGGAGCAGAAGCTGTCTGAGACCGTCTGTTCTTCGCTGAGTGCCGGCTTCCTTACTGCCAGCGGCAAATACAAGTTCCATTACGAGCGTCGCTATCCTAACGGAGAGACCGCCTGGGACACCACTGCCATCAGAAACAATGGCGACATCCATGCCGAGCGTATCGAGGCAAACATCTTCGGACGACTGAATCAGGGCAGCTGGCAGGTGAAGGGTTACCTCTACAACTCTGCCCGAGGCATCCCTGGTGCCATCGTCAATAATGTGTGGCGGAGGGGCGAGCGCCAGCAGGACCTCAACACCTTCGTGCAGGCGGCCTTCGACAAGAACATCGGGGAGGGCTTCTCCACCCGCTGGCTGGCGAAATACGCCTACTACAACACCCATTACGTCAACAAAGACACTACCCAGCTGCCTGTCGACAACCGCTACAAGCAACAGGAGATCTATCTTTCGACAGCCAACGTGCTCGAACTCCTTCCAAACTGGAGTGCGTCGCTGAGCTACGATTTCAAGTGGAACAAGCTCAATGCAGACACCTACAACTTCGCCTTCCCCACGCGCATCTCCAATCTCATAAGTCTCGCCACCGCTGTTGACTACAAACACCTGAAGGCGCAAGGTTCCGTCCTCGCCACCTTCATCAATGACAGGACGCACCGCAGAGGCGAGTTTGCCGGTATGGACAGCAAGAACTCCCTTTCGAAGCTCACCCCTGCCCTCTTCGTGAACATCTACCCTTTCCAGGGCACGTTCTTCTCATTGCGGGCCTACGTAAAGAAGAGCTTCCGCATGCCGACCTTCAACGACCTCTATTATACCGATGTCGGCAATGCCAATCTCGTGCCTGAGAGTGCCCTGCAATACGATGCCGGCTTTGCACTCAACAAGCACTTCGAACATGGCATCATCCGTCATGCCGAGATGCACTTCGACGCCTATTACAACACCATCCACGACAAGATCGTTGCCTATCCTAAGGGCCAGCAGTTCCGTTGGACGATGCTTAACCTCGGCAAGGTCCACATCAAAGGCCTCGACATCGAAGCTGAAGCCGACCTCCTTGTCTGTCGCGACCTTATTGCGACCGTCCGCGCCCAATACACTTACCAGGACGCCCGCGACGTCACCGACCCCACCGACTCCTACTATCGCCACCAAATACCCTACATCCCCTGGCATTCCGGCTCAGCCATCATCGGCCTCAGCTATAAGGGCTGGGACCTCAACTACTCCTTCCTCTATGCCGGCGAACGCTACGATGAACAGGAGAACATCATCTATAATCACATGGAACCCTGGTACACCAGCGACCTCAGTATCTCAAGGAAATGGAGAATGGAGAATTTAGAATGGAGAATTAAGTTCGATGTGAACAACCTCTTGGATCAGGACTATGAGGTCATCACCAACTACCCCATGCCCGGCCGTAACTTTGCCCTCACTTTAAGCGTTGAAATATGAAATGTTCTAATGTCCTTCTGTCTTTAATGCTTGTTCTTTTGTCAGCATGCCGCAACGATGTGATGGTGGTGCCGATGGAGGATATCAACACTGGCGGTAAGACGGTGAAGAGTGAGATCATCGGCATGTACCTGCTCAACGAGGGCAATATGGGTTCCAACAAGTCTTCTCTCGACTACCTCGACCTCTCTGGCAATGACCCAACCGTACATTACTACAAGAACATCTATTCCGAGCGCAATCCCAGTACGGTGATGATGCTGGGTGATGTGGGCAACGACATACAGATCTATGGCTCACGCCTCTGGATGGTCATCAACTGCTCCAACAAAGTGGAGGTGGCCCAGGCCGACGACGCCATCAGGATAGGAAAGGTGGATATCCCCAATTGCCGATACGTGACCTTCAAAGACCGCTATGCCTACGTCTCCTCATACGTGGGTTCGGTATATGCCTCAAGCACCAGTCCGCTGGGCAGCGTGTATAAGGTAGACACCCTTAGTTTTCAGAAGGTGGACTCCTGCAGCGTGGGCTATCAGCCCGAGGAGATGGCCATCATAGGTGAGAAGCTCTACGTAGCCAACAGCGGAGGCTATCAGGGCATGACGGGCCAGGGCTATGAGAGCACGGTGAGTGTAGTCGACCTCAATAGGATGCAGGAAACGGATAAGGTCGTCGTGGCGCCCAACCTGCACCGTATCAGGAAAGACAAGTACGACCAGCTGTGGGTGACCTCGCGTGGCAACTATACGAATCTGGAGTCGAAGATCTACTGGCTTAACAAAGGACCCGACGGTAAGATGCAGGTGGCAGGCCATCTCGATCAACCCGTCAGCGACCTCTGCATCGTGGGCGATTCGCTCTATTTCTATGGCAGTCAGTGGAATGAGAAAACGATGAAGAATACCATTACCTACGGCATCATCGATGTACGCAGCCATAAGATTGTCAGTACCAGCCTGTCTTCTTCACAGGAGATTCAGAAGATACGTATGCCCTACGGCATCATCGTAAACCCAATCCATCGTGATTTCTACCTCATGGATGCCAAGAACTACGTGTCGAGTGGCGAGCTGCTGCATTTCCTCCCTGACGGCACCTTCGAATGGAAGGTAAAGACGGGCGACATACCAGCCCATGCTGCGTTCCTTTATAAAATTAAAAATTAAGAATTAGGAATTAAGAATTATGATTACACTGCTGATAAAGAAAAAGAACTGCTGGAAGAGGATGACAGTCATGCTCCTCACCATTCACTGTTCACTCTTCACGTCCTTCGCCCAGCGCATGGACAACGTGCCTGTGCACTCGGCATTTATCCAGGCCGTCGATGAATATCGCCCCGCCCCAGGACAGTTTGTCAACGACATACCTGAATATGAAGAGGGCGACACCCCAGAGACGATGGCTCAGAAATGTACGGAAATTATCGCGGGTGAAACCGAAGACACTGACCTTATTTCACTCGGTGGATGGGGCGGATATGTCACCTTCCACTTCGACCACTCCATCGCAAATATTCCTGGAGAGCGCGACTTCGCTGTATGGGGAAATGCCTATCAAGAGATGATGAACTTCGTCTTTGGAGGAATGAACGAGGCCGGTGTCGTGATGGTGTCGAAAGACATCAACGGCAACGGCAAGCCCGACGACCCCTGGTATGAGATCAGCGGCAGCTGCGATATCGACAGCGTCGGCAAGGTGGACTATGACTACGAGGTTACCTATCACCAGAACCCCATGGGTAACATCCCCTGGACAGACAACAGAGGCAACAGCAGCACGATAGACCGCATCTACGGCTATAATCACGACCAGGAGTACTACCCGCTCTGGCTCCCCGACGGCCTTACCTTCCACGGCACCCGCCTACCTGGCAATATGGTTGACCTCACGGATTGGGTCGAACGACCATTTAGCAAGTATTACTATGTGCTCGTCGGGTTCCGCTATGGCTATGCCGACAACCTTTCTAACTGGACGGACAAGGCTGATCCCGAATCGTGGAACATAGAAGGCTGCGGTATCGACATCTCCTGGGCGGTGGATGAGAACCGCCAGCATGTGGACCTCGACTTCATCGATTTCGTGCGTGTCTATACTGGGCTTAACCAAAAGTGTCCGGCACCCAACTGGTGGGGCGAGACATCCACAGAGGTACGGGGTGCCGAGGACCTCCATCTTGAGAAATCCCTCACCGCCATCCAGAACGCCCTCACCGGCATCCATGACCTCAGCCGGGATCAGACTTCAAGTGAAGCGTACGACCTCCAAGGCCGCAAGATTTCTCTCACCTCACCTCTCACCTCTAAAATTCTCATCCGTAACGGAAAGAAATACTTTATTAAATAACATGTTTCACTTAAAACAAAAAGCATTATGAAGACAAACAAGTTTTTCGCAATGGCAGCCATCGTATGTGGTGCTGCTATGTCACTGACCTCTTGTAGTGAGAACGACAATCCCGTAGACGATGGCAAGACCACTGTTACCATCGGTTTCGAAGGCGCAAAGCTCAACGACCAGGGCATCTGGTGTGGTGACGAGACAGGTGTTCCTTTCGTCAACGAGTATGGCGCAGCCAGTTACGCCTGCGCTTACACAGAGCAGGGCATTTCCTTCCCAGTTAACTATACCCCTTCATGGGGCAGTTGGTCAGGCTTCGGTGCCTCTAACCTTACAGGAACCACTTTCTCAATGGCTAATTATTTTACCGACCAATTCAATAATATAACAGGTAAGGCCAAGAGCGGTAACAATTTCTGCGTAATTTTTCCTTTTAACGAAAAACTCGAATTCGACACACCTGTTACTGTAAAAGGCTTCTGGTACACCAATAGCGCATGGGCTGTTGACGCCATCCTCAACGGCGACGGTATGTCTCCTGGCAAGTTCGAGGCCGACGACTGGTTCAAGTGCATCCTTGCTCCTACACCGGCAAAAGGCATGGGTGGTGCACGCTATGAGCTCTTCCTCGCCAAAGACGGTGACTACGTAAAGGACTGGCAGTACTGCGACCTCAGCGATGTTGATGCCTTCAAGAACATCTCGAGCCTCTTGTTCAGCTTCGACAGCACCAAGAAGAACGCCGGTGGTGTAACCACACCAACCTACATTTGCATCGATGATATTGTTATCGAGAAGTAATCATCGCTCATCCAATAAATGAGATACGTTCAATTATTATTATTTGCGACGTTGGTCGCTGCCTGCAGGGGAGGTCAGACCTCCTCTGTTCAGGCAGAGGGTGACACCGTCACTTTTAAGTACGCCACCCAACTGAGTGTCGTGAGATACGATGGTTACACTGTGGCGTCACTAAAAAACCCGTGGAAAGAGGGAATGACACTCCACCGCTATGTGCTCGTTCCCTCCGACTGCGAGCTTCCTCCGCATCTCCCTAACGCTACCATCATCCGTACCCCGGTGCAGAAGGCCGTGATGTTCACCACTGTCCACTGTGCCATGCTGATGGAGTTCGGGTGCGAGGACAGGATATCAGGCGTGGCCGATCTGAAATACGTGAAGATACCGTGGATTCAGCAGCAGGTCAAGGAAGGCCGCATCGCTGATGTCGGCGAGGGCATGAGTCCGGTCATCGAGAAGATCATCGACCAGCGCCCTGACGTGCTCTTCCTCTCGCCTTTCGAGAACAGCGGCGGCTATGGAAAACTCGAAGAAATTGACATTCCCATTGTGGAGTGTGCCGAGTATATGGAACCCTCACCTCTGGCCCGTGCCGAGTGGATACGGTTCTATGGCATGCTCTTCGGCTGTGAACAGCGTGCCGACAGTCTCTTCCACGTCACCGACAGCACCTATAACGCGCTTAAGGCGCTGGCAACACAGAGGGACGGTCGCCCCTCCGTATTGCTCGACAAGATCACTGGCAGCGTATGGTATGTGCCTGGCGGCAAGAGCACCATCGGTCAGATGGTACAGGATGCCGGAGGCATCAACCCCTGGGCCAACGATACCCACAGCGGCTCTGTCTCCCTGCCCTTCGAGGCCGTGCTGGAGAAAGGCGGTGAGGCCGACTTCTGGCTCTTCCGCTACAGCAGCGACCACGCCATTACCTACGACGAACTGCTGGCCGATCATCATGGCTACAGTCAGTTCCGTGCCTGGCGCAACCGCGAGGTCTACGGCTGTAACGTCGAACAGGGTCCTTTCTACGAAGAGACACCCTTCCATCCCGACTGGTTGCTCAGCGATTTCATCAGCATCCTCCACCCCGACCTCTCAGGTCTCCGTCCTCCCCGCTATTTCCAGAAACTGAAAGGGGATGCTATCTCAAGGTAAACTCGAATTCTAGAGCGTTGCCATTGACAATGCCCTGAAGTGTCAGTATACACTTCTCGGGATTCTTTTGGAATGCTACGGAAGCAGCGCCGGAGAAGAGCGAGATGGCCTTCAGCTTGTCGTTCCATGTGTAGCTCAGCGAACCGTCGTTCATATTTACCCAGCGCCATACGCCAACGTCGTCGTCGCGATTCTGGTAGTTGATGCTGAACAGTCCCTTCGAGTCGAAGTAGATGCCCTGGATGATGGTGTTGTCGTTAAACTCGTCCTTCAGCGAACCGAATTTCTCCTCATACCACACCTTTACCTTGTGAAGGTCTATCGAACCGTTAAACTCCTTACCCACTTTCAAATTGTTATCGACATTATAGAAAATCCTCAGCTTTTCTATCGTCCACGGACGGCTGCACAGATTGTCGGTCATCAGCCCGCCGAGCACCTGCATAACGGTGTCAATGACACCTGTTGTCTCGATGCTCGTGCCATTCTGCCACCTGATAATCACATCACAATTCTGTCCTGACGCTGTGTAGGAGATAGTCATGCCATTATCATACGCGAACACACCGTCTTTATAGGTATACTTACCAAACTCATATTCAAGTTCTTCACCGGCACGTGTACGGACAGCCGCCTTCTTCACACGCGTAATCATATATGCCCCGCTCTCCATCATGCGCAGCTGTTTGATGCCGGCCTCATTGCTCGCAAGGTTCAGCACCGTGGCAACATCCTTGTATGGAGGAGCCTTGAGCTCTACGTTCGTATCGCCGTTACCGCCAGGGGCGTCATCTTTGTCGTCACCACAAGCCGTAGCTGCGAAGAGTGCGATGGCCACGAAGACCGTCATAAAGAGATATTTTTTCATGACGCTTCCGTTTTAGAATATTCTGTATGTAATACGGAAGTTCAACACTGGCCATACCGGGAACTTGGAGATAACGTCGTAGTACTTGTTGCTCCCGCTGCCCAGGTCGTCTTTGGTCACTTCAAGGTCCATACCCGTCTGCTTCTCATACACTTTGGGCTTGCCCCAGAACTGCACACCGAGGTCGAAATTGACGCCAACGCGCTTGCGCGGAACGGCATGTCCGAAGCCGATGCCCAGATAAGGACGGAACTTATTCACCTTTATGGCACCGTGTGCAAAACCGTCTTTGTCGAAGCCCACGATATAGTCGCCGATCACGATACCCTCACCGGGCTCGAAGTCCTTTACGGCAATGAGGTTCTCAAGCTTAACCACCTCATCTCCACCGATGTAGAAACCGGCAGTGGCATGGAACGTTGAACTGGGGAATGGGTACACGTCGAGCAGCAGATGGCCGGTGCTCATATAGTTCTTTCCCTCTGCCTCGGTCTTTCCTCTTGTCTTCTTGCCTTTGGCACGGTAATCCACATCCTCCTTGTATTTGAAACCAGAGAAGTAGTTGTAGCCCGCGCGCAACTGCAGATAGTCGTTCAGTGGTGCTGCCACATCGATACCGATACCCGTTGTTCCGACGGTCAGACCCGCTGAAAGGTGGTCGAAGAGTCCGAATTTATCAACTCTGTCCTGTGCTTGTGCTGACACCGCAAACATGAAAGTTGCCACTACGGCACCCATGAATAGTTTTAGTTTTCTCATACTTTTTTAATCGTTTTAGTTGTTAATATTATGAATTCTATTACAAAGATAAGGTTTATTATTTAAACATGTATAAGGACCGCCCTCCTTTTAAATATTATTAACAAAAAAATCACGCGATTCGGTAGTAGCGGGAATACTGCTCACTACTAGCGAGAATACTGCTCGCCTGACAAGAGTCACTTATTCGTCGGCAGATAGCACTTATGGCCAGATATGTGACACTTATCGCCAAAAAAGCCGTATCCCTAATATTTAAGCGTTAAAATGTTTATAGTCAACAAGTTATCGATGTTAGGGTTCATTTTTATCCCTAATATATCCCTAACCCAGCCCTCACATGAGCTCTAATGTGATTGCGAAATATCAGTACCTTTTTACAAAGGGTGCTACGCCCTCATTTTTATTCCCAACGTGGGAAAATTTGCGCTCTGCCTAGGGCGCAATTTTTTCTTCGTGTAGTAGCAAAAACTGGTCAATGGTCCAAATTCAGAAAAAAGACAACAGCATTTGAGTTCACATGAGGAACACGTGAGGGATGCGTGACCGAAATATTAGGGATATGTTAGGGTAGAAAATTCGCGGAAGTCCGATAAACACTGGGCTTCCGCGAATTTCATGTTAGGGATCAGGCACATCGCCGTAAACGACAATTAATGCTCTGTCGTGACGGTAATCTTCATCGTGAAGCCAACGCTGTGGTCACTCATCAGGCGCATACGGACATCGTAGGTGCCTGCCTCAGCGGCATATGAGCAACGGAACCTTGGGAAGCCTGGCTCGTAGATGAAGTACTTGTGGTATGATCCGGGATTGGTGGCTGGATCGATCTCGATGGCGTAAGGATCCCATGCGATGTTAGCAGGCGCCCAGCTCTGCACATTGAACTGGCAGTTGTATCCATGTTCCACCGTCTGCTCGGCAGGGCTGATGGTAAACGCTGTGTAAGGCCAGCCGTCACCTGTTCTGATGGTGAAGTACGATGTCAGCTCAGGATTGCTCTTAAGCCTGAAGCGCACATAGACGCTCTCATTGTTGTTGGTCTTCAGCGAAGTGAGGCTGTGCGTAGCAGGATCCCAGGAGAAGTATCCCTCGTCAGTCTCGTAATTTGCGTAATCAACATACGAAGCCACCAGCTCAACGTCGTTCCAGTCCCATACGGCATCCTCGTCGGTATACTCCTTCGTGTTGACCACCACAGACTTCCCGACACCCACGAAGCCGCTCTCTGGCTCCAGTTTGTAGTAGCTAATCTTGGGAGTGAACTCATTCAATATCGCCTTACCATAAACGGTGTACTCACCGTCATCTATTTCTTGGTCATTCTCATAGATATAGTTGGTGAAGGTAAAGACGAACACGAGTTCCAACTCGCCAGAATAATCCTCTTCCAAAGCACGGCGCGGAGTCAAAGAACGGGCATTGGTCGAGCTGCTCTTCTTCTGCAGCTGAAGCGTTCCTGATTTCAGGTTGTGCATGTCGCCACAACCGAACTTCACGCTGATATAGTTGCTGCTGGAATAGCCTTGTGAAGCATCCTTGAAGGTGAAGAAACTGCCTTGTATTGCTCCGTAGTTCGAGAGATAGTCAAGGAGCAGCTGAATAGGTTCTCCAAACTGGTCGATGGGAATCTCTAAGTAGCCGCCGCCCTTTGTTTCCACACTACCGGTCTCTTGGTCTACTTTACCATCCTCAAGGCTAACCTTAATCACTCTCGTCTGGCCATCGCACCCGGCTTTACCCCTGTTCCACTGAGACCAACTCTGCAGCAGCCCGCGTGACTGCTCGTTGCCGGCGTTGTCACGCACAACATACGAGTTGTCGTCCAGCTTCTTTGCCTTGTCGAAGTCATCAATGACCGGTTCGGGCTTGACGGTGATCTTGCCGACGGCCTGGACTTCACATTTCGCCTTGTTGCGTTCCTCCACAGTGGTGGCGATGACCTCGCCCTCGGTGGAGCCCTCTTCAAACGTGAAGGTGACCTTCACCTTACCCAGCATGTCGGTCTTGGCCGTCAGGGGAGCAACAGTGCCGCCTGTGGCCTTGAAGGACACCTCATGGTCAATCCAGGGCATCATTTGACCATTTACGCCGCTCCACCTATTTAAGCTAAACTCTACTTCTACGCTCTTCGTGCCACTCTCCACCTCCTGCTCGGGATTATCACATTTGATGAAGTATTCGTCTAACTTGGCTTCCCACTTGGCCTCGCTAACGGTTTCGGGCTTCACCTTGTTGCCATACAACACGGTGGCCTTGACGGAGCCGCCTCCTTCTGTGCTGGTCAGTCTGAAGACATCGGTGACGTTGCCATCGGCATCGGCCTTCGTGTAGTGGACTTTTTTACTGCCTTCAATATCTTCCGCTATAAACTCTCCACCCTCGGCCTCCAACATGACAAGGGCACCCTCGGAGTTGTATTCCTTTCCCGTGAAGTCCTTGTGGGTGAGGTGGAAGGTCACCTGCTGTTCCTCGTCGGGAATCATGCCCATCGGCGTCGATGTCACCGTCTTCACCTCATCGGGGAAGTCGATAATACTCTGACTATAGGAATACATCCCATTGAATGGTAAATCAACACTCACGCCGGGGATATTCTTCAGCTCCATGTCAAGAGACTCTAATGCATAGACATGACAGTCCACAGCTTTTGCAAAGACGTTGTTGGACACCGGCTGTCTGTAGGCATAGAAGGCTACAGTGGGCTTCGGAGCGATGGCGGCACTGGCTTTGGTGCCGTACACGCTCATCCTGATATTCGGATAGACAGCAACGCGGGTCTCTGCCTTGTCGTAAGGGAATGAACTTTCCTTGTCGGGATTGATGACCGGCGGCAGCGTCAGTTCACACTGCGGGGTGTTCTCGTTAATAATAGTGGAATTTGTCAAGTCATTCATGTTCAACTTTACACCATATTTCACCTTGCTGGTTACTGTTACGCCGACATCCATGGCCATGTTGCCCTGGGTGTTGAAGCTGTAGTCGGCCATCACATCAAGACTCAGGAAGACGAACACGGGGATGTTGTTTACCTTAAAGGTGAACTTGCGCTGCTTGATGGCATCCTTCTTCAACGTCGTGGTGCCCTCCTGTGTCTCGGCTTCAAATCCCTTGGTTCCTCTGAACAAGGGGTTGATATAGGAATAGGTGCTACCCTCCACATAGAAGCCCACCTCCTTGGTGTTACCTACAGTCACGCGGCCCTGCTGCTGTTTGCCGAAGCCCATGTCGCAGGTGCCCTTCAGGCCGAGCTGCAGCATGTGGTTGGGCAGCGAGATGTCGGCGGTCTCCGATTTATATACCTCCATCTCTGAGCCACTGAAGCGGTATTCCACTCTTGGGTCTGCTGCCCGGATACGGCCAGAGGCTTTCTCGGCGTTGTAAATCTCGACATACTTCTCGCCGTCGAAGTCCTCGATCTTCACAGGCCGGAAGACATTGGCGGCAGAAGTCCTGGTACGTGCACTCTCTGCCTGTCCTTCCCCGGCGATGTCAAATTCAAGCGTGAAGTCGGTATTCTTGAAGAGGTTGCCCATGTCGCCCTCGCTGGTGGCGAGGGTGGCGGTCTTGCCTTCAGTCTTCGTCACCTCGTCGATGAGGCGGATGGCATAGCCGCTCGCGCTGATGGGCAGCAGCACCACGTCAAACTCACCCATGACGGGCACCTCCTCGTCGAAGGTGATCTGTGCCACACCCGTCTCTGGGTCGTAGCTGTCGAGCTTGCTCTTCTCCCAGTCGATGTCGATATAGCGGGCGTCTTCCTTACCGGCCTGCACGACATTCAGCGTGGTGGTGAGGGTGCCGTCCTTGGAGATCAGCGTCACCGTGCCAGTGCGCTCGTCCAAGCTGGGGTTCTTGGCAACTTTCACATAGCACTGGCCGTCCTTGGCCTCGCTGTCGAAGGTAATCCAGGCACCGGAGGTTGTCACGTCGAAGTCGATGCTGGCTTTCACCTGTACGGCCAGTTCTTCGCCTTCGCCATCTACGTTAACGGTCTCAGGATCGACGAACACATGGTTCGGATTACCTAGAATGCTTTTTGCCACATCGTAGGTGAAGTTGATGGTCTTGCCATCCTTGTTGATGATGAATCCCGGCGGTGTGGTCTGGAATTCGATACTGGTTATCTTGGACGGATCGTAGGGTACGCGATTGCCGTCTTTATCTACCACGATAACGGTCTGTGCCATAGCCATGATGCTGAGCATCATCAGCCATGCTAAAACGTATAGTTTCTTCATTTGCGTACGACTTTAATGGTGACACTTCCGTCCTTGATGATGTATTCTCCCTTGGGGAGTTCAGAGAGGGAGTTGATGCCCTTGCGGATGAGCTTTCCGCTGAGGTCGTAGGCATCAAACTGGTCAGAGAGCAGGTCGAGGTCGCCGGCCTTGAGGTCCTTGATGGCGGTATCGACATCCTCGAAAGTGAGCTTCTGGAGATTAGCAAGAGGCCAGGAGAGGTCCATCGTCTTGCTCTTGAGGGTGACGTTGCTGTCATCATACGTAAACTCTGGCAGGTCCCTGAACAGCACTGAAGTCTTCTTACCGCCGGCAAGCCAGACGACAATGCCCTTAGCCATCTCTTGTGCCCACGCTCCTGTGGAGCTGAGCGCTGCGAGCAGCAGCGTAAAGGCCGCTCGCCTGAAAACGTTTTGTTTAATTGTTAGCATAATACATTTATTAAAAGTTATATAGTATGTTTATTTTTTTAAACCATTAGGAGCGCATTAACCGCGTAGTTATTGACAGGTCCTGCCTATTTATGCCCCCCCAATTTTCTTTCGGGCACACGCGATTCGAAAAGCTGGCGCAGTCCCTGTTCGTAGAGCGCCAGCGCATCATGCCCCTTACGGGTGATACGGCAAACGGTATGGGAGAATTTACCCAGACCTGTCTTCGAGACCTCGATATAGCCAGCTTCTTTCAGGGTGGTAATCTGCACACTGAGATTTCCTCGTGTAGAATCGGTTATCTCACACAGATACACGAAATCGGCACTCTCCAAGCTGTCGAGGGCTACCATAATCTTCAGCCTCAGCTCACTATGCAGCAAAGGATTTATGACGGGAAACTTGAACATAACGACGGAATAAATGTCCTGGAATAATTAGAGCAATAGTGACAATGACGGCTGTGACCAGCAGTTGCCACGGCCACAGGTCGTCCTTTAAAAAGAGAGGTACGGCAGAGAGCACAGAAGCAATGATGCCGCAAATGGTCTTTGGCCTGAAGTGAAGGATGATACCTGTCATGAAACATCCCATACCACACATGAGGCCAATGAGCGGGAACAGGCACCGCTGATAAATGTCGGCAAAGCCCATGGCGAGGCCGCCAATGCAACAGGTGAAGCCGATGAATATCCACATCATCAGGATAACGTTTTGGTCGATCGTCCTGCAGCGCGTACGTTCATAATCCTCATTTAGGAAATATACCATCAGCGGCGTGCCGATAAAAGGGATGCCGGCCCAAAGCCAACCACACCAGTCCTCGTTCCAAATTATCAGCGCAAAAAACTCCATAAGCAGCACGATGGCCGTAGGGTAACCCCACGCCAGAAAGAGGTTCTCTCCAGTGAGGTCCTTTTTTGCCATCACTTCGCGACGGATGCTATCGATGATACCGAGTTCGTCAGTAGTAGTCATAACTCATCCCATTATTGATAAAATTGCCGTTACAAAGATAATGTTTATTTTTTAAACACGTATGCGCTCCGCCCTCCTTTTAGCTATTATTAACAAAATGATAAAAATTCCCCCTCTGAAATATTAACAAAGACAGGTCGAAGCAGAAAATCATCATTTTCTTTGTTCGTTTCACTATTATTACTTATCTTTGCAGACAAATTGCGGATGTATGAAGAAGGGTTTGATAACAATGCTGGTTATACTGGTGGTGAAGGCCTCGGCTCAGACGGAAGTCAAAGATACCGATAGCTTAACTGTTGAGGATTACAGATCCGCAGCATCACTGAATCTGGAAAAGCCTGAGATGCTACCCGAAATGAAGAGCACTACATCAGAAATGTTGCCTTATTCTTCATCATCGATGCTTAAGCCCAGAAAGTATATTCCAACTATGGATATGTCTATACCAACGTATAGACCTTCTGGTGTGTTCAGTCTTTGGAATGGTGCTTTTGTTGGTGTAACGGGTAGTCAGACTGCTCTACCGGGGCTGATGAGTATCAGTAGCGGGACTCTCATCTTCCATCAGGACTATAGACGCTTCCACTTTACTGCTATGGGAATGGCAAACAAGTATTGGATGCCAGGCATCAGTTCTCCAGTAGGGATACCGATGCTGAACACACAGTATGGCTTTGGTGGAGAAGTGAGTTATGACGTCAGTAAGGCTCTTACCCTCCATGCCTTCGGCACCTATTATGCTACAAATAGTTTGATGGGGGTGGCTGCAAGTCCTTATCTTAACACTACCAATTATGGCGGTTATGCAGATATCCGCTTCAATGAACGGTTTGGAACAGACGTGGGTGTACGTCGATACATCAACCCTGTGACAGGCAAATGGGTGACAGATCCGATCGTCAGCCCTTATATCAAACTGAACAACAAACAGAAAATAGGCTTTGACTTCGGCCATATTCTCAAAGGTCTCATCTGGGGCAATCAGGAGAATATGATGCCAAGAGGTCCCGTCAGAATGCCCCCGCCACATGCCCGGCCAAGAAGGTGAGGACTCACATGTGATCGGAAGAACCGACCCCATGATCACAAGCTTTTAGAAGGTCTTCCTGTATCAGACCGTTTGTGGCGATGACGCTATTACCCTGAGTGAAATCGGTAGAACCGTCGTAATCTGTCACCGTTCCACCTGCCTCCATCACAATCAGGCTGCCAGCCATATAATCCCATTGTCCGATATACTGCTCGGCATAGCCGTCGAGCCTGCCAGCAGCTACATTACAGAGAGCCATAGCGGCAGAACCACAGGCACGGATGCTGCCTACCTTGCCATAGAAGCAGTCTATCAGGCGCATGATTACTGGTTTATAGGCTTCGCTGTTGTAGGGCAGTTGCAGACAGAGCAGCGCATCCTGAATCTTCTGCTGACTGACATGCAGACGCGCCCCATTAAGGTAGGCACCTCCACCTTTCCAGGCATAGAAGCACTCATCAGCACAAACCTCATAGACCACTCCAAGGAGAATTTCCTTTCCTTGCAGCAACGCAATGCTGACAGCGTAGGGCGCATACTGATGGATGAAGTTCGTCGTGCCGTCCAGCGGATCCACCACCCAGCACAATGGGGCAGCCCCAGTCTGAGCCGTTCCCTCCTCCGTGATAAACCCTGCCTCAGGCAGCAAATCCCTCAACGCACTGACAATAAGCTGCTCGGAGCCTTTGTCAACATACGAAACATAATCGTGGGCATGCTTACGCTCAACACACTCAAGGGAGAACTTCTGCCGTTCTCCCTTGATATACTTACCAGCCTGCCGTGCAATCTCACACACGGACAAGGCACAACTTCTTAAATCAACCAAAATCAGAATGGGATTACCACACCAGCCTTCAGGAAATGACCGCCATCACCCTGAGTCTTATAGTTATACTCAACCTTGATGGCAAGTTTCTCAGTAACAGGGAATTCAAAGCCTGCACCAACGTTCACACCAACCTTAGAATCACTGCCGCCATATTCTGACTTAGCACCAAAAACGTTCATACCAAGCAGAGGATAGATAGTGAACTTGTTGTCTGCAACACGGAGCAGATACTCAACATTTGCATCTACCTCCCAACCAGAGACATAGTCCTTCTTGAAATAGTAGTCGAACTCAGCAACACCACGGAAGTTGTCGACAAACTCATAACCGATGTTAGCACCAAGTCCAAAGTTGTTGTTGTCATTGAGCATGTAAGAACCCTGAATACCGAATGTGCAGGTACCCTGCTGGGCTGATGCACCTAAACTGATGAGTGCTACACACAAAGTTAAAAATAGTTTCTTCATAATCTTTATAATTTATTGATTAATAATGTAACTCGCGGCAAAGATACGAACTATATTTGAGAAATGCAAGTTTTTATCCAAAAAAATGCTCTATTTCCCCTTTGCGATGACGTAGATTATCACCGGAGCACCCATAATGGGCGTTACGGCATTAAGGGGGATGACACCGTTCTCGCCGGGAAGAAAGCATATCAGATTACAGACCAGAGCGATGACGGCACCACAGAGGATGGTGGCAGGAAGCAGCACACGGTGGTTGTCGGTGGTCAGCAGCAGACGGGCGATATGAGGCACGGCAAGTCCGATAAACGCCACAGGTCCGCAGAAAGCGGTGGTGATGGCCGTCAGCAGACCTGTGACGATTAGCAGCCAGTTGCGGGTGCGCAGGATATTGACACCCAGATTCTCGGCATAGCGGTCGCCCAGCATCAGGGCGTTCAGCGGCTTTATCAGCAGCAGCGCACCAATCAGTCCAACAATGGTGATAGAGGCAAACACCGGCATCGTCTTCATCGACACACCTCCGAAAGAGCCCATGCCCCACACCATATACGACTTCACGCCCTCGTCGGTGGCAAAGAAGTTCAGCAGCGAGATGGCTGAGTTGGAGATATAGCCGATCATGATGCCGATGATGAGCAGCATCACATTGTTGCGCACAATACTCGAGAAGAAGAAGATGACCGCCATGACTGCCATCGCCCCAACGAACGCCGCCAAGAGTATCGCTACAAACCCCGAAATGCTCACCGACCCGGCAGAGATGCTGCCACCCAACAGCAGCATCACCAGTGCCACGCCAAGTCCTGCTCCGCTGTTGATACCAAAGATGCTGGGGCCGGCGAGCGGGTTGCGGAAAGCCGTCTGGAGCATCAGTCCGCTGACAGCCAGTGCACCGCCGCAGAGCATCGCCGTGATGGCCTGGGGGAGTCGAGACTCAAGGACAATGAACCGCCAGGAGGCCTTCGCGCTCTCGTCGCCCAGAAGGATGTTGAACACATCAGCAACTGGAATCCTGATGGACCCCATCACAAGATTCAGGACGAAGAGAACGACGATCAGCAGCCCTAATCCGAGGCAATATGTTGTGCCCTTACGCATCTCTGATGCAAAAATTCTCTCCTATTCAAAGAAGCCAAAGCCACCGATAGCGGTGAGCATACGCTCCACATAGTCCCAAGACGTAGGCGACCAGGCAAAACCGAGGCGGAAGAGCACCTGCGTGGTATAATCGTTGTCGCGCTGCACGTCGGCGGTCTTCTGTCCGTGAGCCATATCCTTATAGGCCAGCAGGGCAGCCATCTGCTTGGCTTTCTGCGGGTCTTGTCCGGCCTCGTCCCTGGCCTGTTGGAATTCCTCCTGCTCCACAAAGCGGATGCCTCCAGTGACATTGGTAAGTCCTGTGAGTATGTCGCCGAGGAACTGACCATGGATGTTAT
>JAEEGL012943342.1_pt1 | contig 32035 bp, 33 predicted proteins | sample 9134231 | NCBI WGS metagenome assembly JAEEGL01 (sample SAMN16246548, study PRJNA631951) | gut metagenome | biome: gut microbiome; feature: rumen; material: fiber-attached | host: Bos | place: Iran: Karaj | collected 2018-10 | reverse complement strand
CTTAATTTAATGGTGGAGGGGGAAAGATTCGAACTTTCGTAGACGTAAGTCGACGGATTTACAGTCCGTTGCATTTGACCGCTCTGCCACCCCTCCATTATTTAAATCAGACGAGGATAAAAGGAAAAACCATTCCTTTTGCAAATTCCATACAGAAATAATAGCATTTTACTCAAGATGTCAATAACTTTTTTATTTATCCTGATTAATTTTTGCCTCGGCAGCAGCAAGAGCCTCGGGCGTGCCAACGTGATAAAATTGTGCAGAATTAACTACAAAACCAAGCCTGCCATTGCTTTGTGCTATATCAAACATGTCACGAAGCGAAAATTTTTCTTCCGAGACATTGTCAAAAATTTTGCGGGTTACTATTGAGATGCCGCTAAACATATATGGAAAATCGGGTTGTTTTTGAAAATTGCGCTCAATTTTTCCGTCTTTATCAATGCGATAATCTCCGCTTTTGTCGCCACAGATATCCGTAACCGGTTGCAAAAGCAGTAAAATATCATGTTTGGAAAAATCCCATTCGTCCATCATACGCCATAGTGCCGGTTTGTAGCCTTTATCAATGAAAAAGACATCACTATTACAAACAAAAAAAGCGTCGCCTTTGAGTAGCGGCAGAGCATGTTTTACACCGCCACCGGTTTCAAGTGCGTTTTCTTCTTCTGAAAAAGAGATTTTTATATCAGGATATTTTTCGGTTAGGTGAGAACGAATCAGCTCGCCTTTATAGCACAAGTTAACAACAATGTTGTCGATATTGGCAGATAAAATGCGTTCAAAGTTATAATCTATCAAAGATTTTCCTCCGACTTTTACCAAAGGTTTGGGCAAAGTATCAGTTATGTTTTGCATACGGGAGCCACGACCGGCCGCTAAGATTATGGCACTGTTTATAGGTTTGCGGTAGGGAAGGATCCTCTTTTCGAGAGGAATGTGTGTATCAACCCAAGATTTTATTGCTTGCAATTTTGGATGTTGCAAAACTTGTTCAAGCATTTTCCATGTCTGAGGAATGTATTGAAAATATTTTTCTTTGCGGTTGACCATGGTGAGAGTGGTAAATCGCCCGAGTACGCGCATGTGACGATACATTGAGAAAAAGGCAAACGAATCGTCAAAATCATTGCAAGTAACATCACTGAGCATGGCAAGAAAAGCATTTTTGGTAGCGGTTATGGTTTCGGGTGAAGCGGTGCGGCGGTCAGCGGCCAACAGGCTGACAATATCGTAAGTTAGCGGTCCCCACATGGCATCTTGAAAATCAATAATTGCACATTCTTGTGAAGTCGGTGGCAGCATGATGTTGTCAATGTGATAATCCCACAACATCAGTCGGCTTGGAACTTTGAAAGCCATATCTGACAGCGTGTCGACCAAATCAAGAAATTCTTGTTTGTCTTTTTCAGAAAGGGGGTGTCCTATGGACATAGGAATATACCATTCGGTAAAAAGGCGAATGTCGTGCAAAAGCTCTTTTTTGCCAAAGGTTTTAGCACATGCCGGTCGTTCGGTTATGTTGGTGACTTTTGCAAGTGCTTGAGCAGATTTTAAGTAAAGCTCTTTTTCGTTTTCCGGTGTAAGCAGGCTATGAATGCTGTCATTTCCTAAGTCTTCAAGAATTAATAACCCGTCTTCGATGTTTTGAGCTAAAACTTTTGGTACATATGCTCCGTGAGTGCGCAGGAAAGCTGAAAGTTCAACAAATTCTGGTGTTTTGCAACAAAGTTTTTCATCATCAAGAATGATAACACTCGGGCGATCAGAAAATGATGCGCGATAATATTTGCGTGAAGACGCATCTGAAGTAATAGGGGTGATTTTAAAATCTGAATTGGGAGCAAAACGATTTAGCAGAGAGTTTATTTGTTCATTGCGTTTAAGTTTTTCCATTGACCAAAGTTCCGGAATTGTTATTATAATTAAACAAATAGTAATGATTAAGGCTTAAAATATGATTAAAAATAAAGGATTTTGTTGTGAAATATAAACACGTGGTTTTTGATTGGGACGGAACGCTCGCTGATACGTATGCAATAATTTTGTCTGCGTATGATTATGCTTTTGAAAAAATGAATTTACCAAAAATATCACATGATGAGCTGATAGTTATTGCCGGCACTATTCAAAATCGAGAAATGCTGGGATATATATTCAAAAACAGAAAAGAGGAAGCGGCGAAATATTTTTATGAGTATATTGAAAAATATCATACTAAAAACCTGATGCCACAACCGGGCGCAAAGGAACTTTTGGATTTTTGCAAAAATTCCGGAGTGGCTACGTACTTGCTAACTAATAAAAAAACAAAATTTATAAATGAGGAAATTTCAGCTCTGGGGTTTAATGGGTACTTCAAAAAAGTTGTGGCAGCCGGTGAATATGAACATGATAAACCACATCCGGTGGCTTGTTATGCCGTTTTTGACGGCAATGTGCCACAAGGTAAGGATATTTTGGTTATTGGGGATGGCGAGGCCGACGCGTTGACTGCTAAAGCGTTAAATGGAGCGGATTGTTTGATTTATGATCCTAAGCAGAAATATAAAGGTAGCGTTCCGACGTACAAAATAAATCGGCTGATTGAGGCCGAGGCAATTCTGGAGGATGTTAATGGCTGATAAAAATCAAGTTTTGATTTATGGACGTCATGCGGTGATGTCGGCACTTGCGAATCCAAGCAGAAAAATCATTAAAGTAATGTGTTTGAGAGAAAATCTTGGTGAGCTTAAAGGAAAAATTGCCGATAATAAAATTATGCTTGTTGAGCGCAAGGAATTGGATAAACTTGTTTCTGCCGAGGCTGTGCATCAGGGGTTTGTTGTTGTGGCAGAAAAATTATTTCCGGTTTTGCTCGAAGATGTGTGCAAGCAATTGAAACATAAAGATAATTGTAATGTGTTGATTTTAGATCAGGTTACAGATCCGCAAAATATAGGGGCAATTGTTCGGTCATGTATGGCTTTTGGCTGTTCGGCGCTGATTGTACAAGACAAAAACTCTCCTCAAGAAAGTGGGGCAATGCTGAAGGCAGCAGCCGGAACTTTTGAGAATTTGCCAATTTGCAGAGTTACAAATTTATCGCGGGCAATAGAAAAGCTGAAAAAAGAGGATTTTTGGGTGGTCGGCATGGACGGATATGCAAAAACAAATATTGATAAAATGAATAAAACCGGGAAACTGGCGGTGGTTATGGGAAGCGAAGGCAAAGGAATGAGGCGATTGATAGAGGAATCTTGTGATATTACGGTTCGTTTGCCGATTTGTGAAAAAGTTGAAAGTCTGAATGTTTCTACTGCAGCGGCGGTTGTGTTGTATGAACTAAGTAAAAAGTAGGTGATTAGAATGGCGCAAGAATTGGTAAAAGTTGAAAATTTATCAAAAGATTACGGGCAAATAAAAGCTGTTAAAAACATCAGTTTTGTTGCAGAAGAAGGTGAGATAATTGCTCTGTTGGGACCAAATGGCGCCGGAAAGTCAACTTTGATGAATATGATTGCCGGGTATTTGTCGCCAACAGAAGGCGATATTTTTGTTTGTGGAAAAAATATTAAAGATTATCCGCTGTGGGGAAAAGAGCATATAGGATTTTTGCCAGAAGGATCTCCGTTGTATGCCGATTTGACGGTTCGGCAGTTTTTGAATTATATGGCTGAGTTACGAGGGGTTAGCAAGAAAAAAGTTAAGCAGGCAATAGAACTTGCAAATATAGAAAATGTTTGTGAACAGAAAGTTGAAACATTGTCAAAAGGTTATCAACGAAGGGTCGGGTTTGCACAGAGCGTTTTAGATGATTTACCGATTTTGATGCTAGACGAGCCGACAGACGGTCTTGATCCAAACCAAAAGAAACATATCAGAAACTTGATTACCAAAATGGGAAAAATGAAAACAATAATCATCTCAACTCACTTGTTGGACGAGGCGGAAAGCGTTTGTAATCGCATTATTATGATAAAGAAAGGCAAAATCGTTGCTGATGGAAGTTTGAAAAAGATTTTGAGTAAAAGTAAAAGCAAAACTCTTGAGGAGGCGTTTTTCAAACTTGCCGGAGATGAAGGGGAAAAAGCATGAGAAAGTTATGGGTTGTTACTAAAAACGAATTGATGCGTTATTTCGTTTCGCCGTTGGCATATGTTTATTTAATCGCTTTTTTGGCATTAAACGGTTCGTTTGCGGTATATTTCGGGCATTTTGTTGAGCGAGGAATTGCCGATTTGACACCGATGTTTGAGTTTCAACCATGGCTGTATTTGTTGTTTATACCCGGAATTTCTATGCGATTGTGGTCGGAAGAATTTAGAAATAAAACGGTGGTGCAGATTGTTACGATGCCGGTAGGCATAAATACGCTGGTTTGGGGAAAATTTTTGGCATCATGGTTGTTTGTTTTGATAGCTTTATTGTTGACTTTTCCTTTTGTGATTACGGTTAATTATTTGGGGCAACCGGATAATCAGGTTATTTTTGTAAGTTATATCGGCAGTTTGCTTTTGGCCGGGTGTATGTTGGCTATATCGCAAACGATGTCGGCATTAACTAAAAATCAAGTTGTGGCGTTGGTGTTATCAGTAATAGCAAATTTCTTATTCTTTTTGAGCGGAGTTGAGTATGTACTAGGCTTCTTTAGAATGTTTGCGTCAGCAACGATTGTTGATATGGTAGCATCTTTTAGCTTTTTGACGTATTTTGGTCAGACAATCAGCGGACTTTTAGAAGGGCGTTTTTTGGTGTTTGTCGCCTCAATTATTTTAATGTTTAATTTGTTGAGTGTAATGATAATAAGCTTTAAAACTTCAGGTACGTCAAAATGGTTGAAATCAACCCAATCCGGTTATTATGTTATAATCGGCTTGTTATTGTTGATTGGGTTTGCCGGTTTGAATATGTTATCAAATCGTTTTTTGAGGACATGGCAATATGATTTTACTGAAGAAAAAATTTATACTCTGACATCTTCATCAAAAAAAGTACTAAATGCAATTCCAGAAAAAGTTACGGCAAAACTTTATTATTCACCGGTTTTGGGGCAAAGAGATCCAACTGTGCGGATGATGTATGATCAGATAAGGTTGTTGTTACAGAGATTTCAAAATTTAGAGCCGGATAAATTTGAATATAGAATTTATAATCCGGAACCATTGAGCGCTGAAGAAGATGCAGCAATTGCTGCGAAATTGCAGCCAATTCCACTGATCGATGCCAATCAAAACGGTTTTATGGGGATTGTTTTTGTTAATGCGGATGATAATAAAGAAATTATATCTTTTTTTCCGAAAGAAAGAAGAGCCTTTTTGGAACAAGATTTGATTGAAAAGATATATCAGTTATTGCATGAGAAAAAAACGGTAGGAATAATCAGCAACTTGCCAATGTTTGAAACCGGACAGGATTTCGGTTATGTTTCTCCGCAATGGAATATTATCAGCGAAATAAAGCGTTTTTATAGAATTGTCAAAATAGAATCGCCGGATGATTTGGCAAAGACTGATGTTTTGATGATGGTACATCCTCAAAATTTGAGCGATGAGATGGTTAATGAGATTAAGCGTTATTCTCAGCACGAAGGAAGAATATTGGTGTTGATGGATACAGCTGCCGAAGCGCCGCGCATTTTTTCTTCAAGAAATATTGAGTTTTCACCGTCCGACCTGAGAGGATTGGATACATTCTGGGGATTTAGAATGTATGATGAACTTGTGGTTGTTGATTTGGAAAATTCAATTACGGTTGATGCTACCAAAAATTATTCAACGAATCCTATTTTTACGCAGGATGTGGTGCAGTTTGTGTTGCCCAACAGTAGTATGAACCCTAATTACGATATGACTAAAAATTTGCAGGAAATGTTATTTGCGTCGGTGTCGTTGTTGGTGCCGGACGGGTATAATAGCGAGTTTATTCCGTTGATTTTCGGCGGTAAAAAATCGGGCATTATGCCGTCAAGTGTGGTTTATGACGGGGTTAGCCCAGATCGTTTGTTAAATATTTTTAAGCCGTTGGATGAGAAAAAAGCATTGGCTGCTTTGTTAAAAAGTAAAAACAAGCATTTTCCTTTTGAGGTTATTGTAGTTGCTGACAGCGATTTTGTTTATGATAGTTTTTGGAGCAAAAATGTAACCATATTGGAGAATAATTATTTTATTCCATTATATGATAATGCCAATTTTATTTTGAACGCGCTTGATTTTTTGAGCGGTGATGAAACGTTAATAAGTTTGCGAGGCAGGACACCTAAAAATAGAATATTTGAGGGAATGGAAGGGCGTCGCAAGCAAAATTTGCTCGATTTTCAATTAAAAGAACATGAGATTTTTGATAAAATTTATAAAACCAAAGCGGCCTTAAGTGAAATTGTAGCAAAAAGAGATTTTGAGGGACGAAATGATTTTAATGCCGATGAGTTGGCATTGATTGCCGGAACCCGTCAAAATTTGCAAAAGCTGATTGATGATTTAAGATCAATTCGATTAAACATGCACAAAGATGTTGATAAAACGGCGCTTATGATCAAAATTTTGAATATTGTTTTAATCCCAATTTTAGTTTTGGCGGGGTTGGCTGTTTATACATTATTAAAAAGCAAACGCGCAGGAGGCAAAACTTTTTCCTTTAAGGTGAACAAAGAGTTTAAGATTGTTTTTGCGGCGGTCAGTATTCTTTTGATTGCCGGTGTTGTGTCAGTATATTATGCGAATCGCGGAAACTGGGTAAATTTTGAAAATAAGAAAGTTTTTGATAATTTGACGCGTCAGCTTGGAGATGTTTCAAAGGTAGTTTTGAGTTCGCAGGGCAAAAAATTGATATTTGTTTTTGAAAACGGGGAATGGATTTTGGACGGTGAACCGTGTTTGCCAGTTTATCAGGAGCGAATCCGCAGACTTTTAGCAACCATATCAGAAATGACCTATTATGAGAAAAAATCAAATCGCTTGGAAAATCTCGGGGCTTTTGGATTAAAGCCTCTTGATAATGATAGTTCGGAAGGGATAAAGGTAACAGTCGGAAGTAAAGAAAAGACGTTGGCTGATTTTTATCTTGGCAAGTATGATGTTGATATCGGTCGAGGAGGGCGAGCTGCTTATATAAGATTTGAAAACGAATTTCAAGTATGGATGGTGAGAGCCGATTTTATAGATATGTCACTACGTCAACAAAACTGGACATATGCTCATTTGTGGGACTTAAGGTTTGGCAGGCTCAAGAGCTTTAATAACAATACAAATTTGAATCGCACTATGGTGATGGCTAAAAATTTGTTGAACACAGAATTTGTAGATCAGAGTATGAAAAATCCGGAAGGTAAAAAATCTCTTGATTTGAAGCTGAATGTTGAAAATGATGTTACGGTTGATATTGAATTTTTGAAAAAAGATAAAGATATTTATGCATATTTCAAAAATTTTGAAAACATAAACGATGGTCATTTACAAATTTTTGCTAAAACGGCAGAGAAGTGTTATTACAAAATTGAAGAAAAACAGTTTGAGGAAATAAGTAATGTGGTCAATACGGCTAAAAAACATGAGCGATGAACAATTAAAAAGATTAGCCACAATAGCCGGAGTATCACTTGCTGTCGGGTTAATGTTGATCAAATTGTTTGCATCTTTGTATACGGGATCGTTGGCGATATTGTCGTCATTAGTTGACAGTATATCAGATATTTTTGCATCGGTCATAGCTTTTGTGGCGGTCAGATTTTCATCGTTGCCAGCAAGTTATCAGCACAGATACGGCTTTGGAAAAGCAGAAGCCTTGAGTGCGCTAGTGCAATCGGCATTCATTGCCGGTTCAGGGCTGTTTGTGGTCTATGAGGGGGTTAATCGGTTTCTCAATCCGGCTTCATTAGTCGATATGAATCTGGGTATAGGAGTGATGATATTCAGCTTGATTTTAACAATAATTGTTGTTGCTTTTCAGCAATATGTGGCAAAAAAAACAAAATCGCTGGCTGTTGATGCGGATAGTGTACACTATGCAGTTGATATTGTTACTAATATATCTATTATTTTAAGTTTGTTTGTGGTTAAGTTTTGGGGCCTAGAATGGTTTGATCCATTGGCGGCAGTTTTTGTTTCGGCCTATTTGCTTTATAATGCATTTAAAATTGCTAAAGAGGCGGTGGCATTGCTTATGGATAGGGAATTGCCGGACGAAGTGAGAAATAAAATTATTGAAATAGTTGAAAAACACGATTTTTGCCGGGGGTTACACGATTTACGCACCAGAAATTTGGGTGGAATTTATTTGTTTGAATTGCACCTTGAATTAGATGGCGATTTGTCATTATTTGAGGCTCATCGCCTGACAGAAATTATTGAAGACGAGATAAAAGAAGTATACCCGAAATCTCAGGTTATAGTACACCAAGATCCTGCCGGATTTGAAGAAGAGCGACTTGATAATATGCTTGCAGACTAAAGGCTTATATCTGCTTCGTAGGCGCGAACGATTTTAGAATCTTCTTCTTTTTCTTCTTTGCTTAATTCGCAAACAAGCAAATTATCGGCGTCTTGAATACTGTCAATTACTTCGTCAGGAACCTCATAAAGCATTATATTGTCTTCTTCATTACGGTGAAGAATTGCTGTTTTGGTATCTGGGTTGATTTCAATAACAGGATCTTTGGGGTCGCCTTCGCGAGCAAATATTAGCAACAAGACCTCGTCTTCGTCATTAATGATAAAATCAAAAGTATCTTCCATTGTTTTTTGCTTTCAATATAAATGTTTGTACGGTAATCCTAAAACATGAATGTTAATATATGATTTAATTTTTATGGATTTTGATAAAAATTATTATATAATTTCGAACTATGAGTGATATTTTAGATAAAATAGTTAATTTGTTTAAGTGGCCGGTGGCGGTTTTAGCTTTGTGGACATTGCCGTCATTTTTTCAATCATTACAATATTTTCGTTTCGGAAGCGTTTATTTTGTGGCGCTGGTTGGCGGTTTTTTTGTGTATTTTGTGGGATCAATGTCTATGGATTCAGGCTCAAAGACATCAATGCAGATTATTGCCCATGAGTTGACACACAGCTTTTTTGCTCTTTTGACTTTGCATCCGGTTAAACATGTAAGAGTGGCTGACGATAATTCGGGTGGTTCAATGGGCTTTGTAGGCAATGGAAATTGGTTGATAACAATAGCACCATACTTTTTTCCGTTGTTTTGTTTTATATATATGCTGGGAGTGTCAATATATTTGCGTGTTATGCCGATGAACTGGATGTTGAGTGTGTTTTTGGGGTATTTGACAGGATATCATATTGATACGGTATTGTCGCAAATACATGAAAAACAAACAGATTTGAAAAAGGTAGGATATCCTTTTTGTGCAATGTTTTTGCCGGGGGCAAATTTTTGGATATTGGGAAGTTTGTTAGCTTTTAATGCTCGCGGTTGGAGCGGTTTCATGCTTTATCAAAACTTGGTATGGAAACTCAGTTTTGACAACACAAAACATCTGCTCGATATGCTGAGCAGTTTATAAGACGATTTTTAAGAAGATAACTATAATTCTTTTAACAGACGACGGCTAAAAGTCGGCAAGGTATTGTCGCGTGCTCCCATGATGACAACGCGGTCCCCGGCTTGGGCGTTTTTGACAATATAATCATGCACAGCTTCTTGAGTATCAAGAAAATAAGCATTAGCAAAGCCGAACGATTTTATGTCATTGATAATGTTGGCGGCGGTAATACCTTTATCAGTGTCTTTGTTTAGCATATATACTTCCGGCATTAAGAAAATATCGTTTTTATCGAGTGTTTTGGCAACAACTTCTGCAACTTCGTGACCGGTATTTTGAGCCGAGAAAGCACTATGAGATTGATACATAACAATCAATCTTCCGTCGTATTCTTTTAATGCGCCTAAAGAAGAACCTATTTTGCTCGGATTGTGAGCAAAGTCATCAATAAGTGTGATATTGGTTTTTGTTGTGCCAACGATTTCTAATCGGCGTTGGATGCCCAAGAAGCCCTCAAGTGTTTGAGCGGCGAGCAAGGGGTCTATGCCATATTGAGCACAGGCAGCAATAGCGGCCAGCGCGTTAGAAACATTGAAAGCTCCAAATAGTTTGAGGCGGAAAGTTTGTCCGCGGAACAAATATTCAAGCCCCTCAGCGTTGAATTTTATGTTGTTGGCATAGAAATCGGCAGTCGGGTCAAGTGTTGAAAAAGTTACAGCGTGGTGATGAGGTATATTGCGAGTTAGTTCGCAATCACCGTTAATGATAAGTGCATCTTTTACATGAGAAGCAAAGGTGGAAAAATATTCTTGTAATTTTTCCATTGAGGTATGGTCGTGAGAAATATTGTTAATAATGCCAACGGTCGGATAGTATTTACAAATAGAACCGTCGCTTTCATCCGCTTCAATCACGCAAAGGTCTTCATTGTTGTATATGAAATTAGAGATACCTTTTTGTTTTTCATAATTACGGAGCATACCTCCGTTTATCATACAAGGCTTTTGGTTTAAGGTATTTAGGATATAACCTATCATGGCGGTGGTCGTGGTTTTGCCTGATGTTCCACCGATGGCAATACCATATTTGTATTCGGCAAAGATTTGAGCTAAAAGGTCAGAACGTTTTTTTACCGGAATTCCAAGTTGTAATGCGGCTTTGACGTCCGGATTGTTTTCATCAAGGGCAGCAGAAATATAGACTTCCATGTCCGAGGTTATGCAACTGCCATCTTGAGGAATAATTTTTATTCCCATTTCTTCCAATGCTTGACGGCGGTCGGCATCACGACCAACATCAAAGCTACGATCTGAGCCGTAAACATCATATCCCTTAAGACTTAATATCTGTGCAAGAGGGCTCATTCCATTACCAGAAATTCCGCAAAAACAAACTTTTTTCATTTTTTATTATCCTTTTTAGTTATAGAGCATCAAGCAATTTGTCTTCACGCTCTTTGAAAATTTCTAAGTTAGTAAAGTTTATGATTACATAACTCTTTCCATTGCCGTCAACACTAATACTCAAAGCTGCGCCAACTTTTTGATTTTCAAATGTAGAATATAGTACGGCTTCACCGCTTTGTAGTTCGGCTAAAAAGTTTTTGCCACCAATAGGTTCTTCAATATTTGTTTTTTCAACAACATCTTTATCGTCTTTGTCTTTGACGATTTTTTCGACAACGGTGATTTTAGGAGTATAAAATTGTTGGGCATTGCCGTATTTTTGTTCAAGAAGTCGGTAGTATTTGTGGTACATCTCCAAGGCTTTTTCAGCACTGGGAGTATCATCAAACAAATCGCTGTAAGCGGTTATTTTCCAGAGTAAGTTGTTTTCGCCAAAAGATACGATTACCTGATTAAAACCGGGCAGGTCTTTAGGCAAAGTTGTGGCAAAAAAACTGTTAGGGGAGTCTTTAACTTCAGTGTGTACGAGCCCAATACCAAGAGATTTTATTTGATTATATGTTCCTCCCCAAGCCAGTCCGAATGGAGCTTCACCGTATTTTGTAACGATATTTTCGGTTGAAGCAGAAGCGGTGCTGCGATGTGACGAAACAGTTGGCGATCCGTTTTGTCTTTCAAAACGAAAAGGGAGAGGGGGCAGAGTGTTGTCGATTTTGATAACAGGCGCTTCAGAATCGAGCAATGAGCTGGCTTTGTTTTTAGCTGAATCAGCACGTTCTTGTTGTTTGAGGTCGCTTGATATTAAAACATCTTCATAAAAATTTTCAGAAACGGCAGACTTGACAGCAAAAACTATCGTTAAGGCAAATAACAGCAAGGAAAACCAGATTTTTGACATTAAATTATCCTCTTGTTAGATAAATAAATTGAACACTGTTCATAATTGTTGTATTGTAACCTTAATTTACAAACATTTCATTAAAAATATGGAAGATATGCAAAACATTAAAGAAGAAATACATCTGAAGTTAATCACTTCAGGAAGAGAGTTGGTTAAGAACAAAGGGTTGGATTTTTTAACTGCACGTAAGTTATCTGAGGCCTCAGGGTGTTCTATCGGTACAATATATAATCAGTTTAGTAGCATGGACGACTTTGTTGCCGAACAAAATGAAATTACACTTAAGGATTTGGCTGAAAAACTGTATAAGGCAGAATATAAAAGTGATAGTTATTATAACCTGAATATGATGATAGAAATATTTGCTAATTTTGTGGCTAATAATAAAGAATTATGGATGTTGTTATATAATTTCCATCTAAATAAAAAAGATTATAAGTTACCAATGAGCTATAAAAAGAGATTGTTTAAGCTATTTGGGTTGACTACCGATAATTTCGGAAGACTTTTCCCTCGCTTGAGCAGAAGTCGATGTAAGGTGATGAAAAATGTACTCGAGTCAGGGTTGTTTGGGTTGAGCGCATTGTTGGCCGCCGGCTCTGTGGACGTGCAATCCGGTAAAAATATGTGTCGTATTTTAGTAAATACTTTTTTGGCCGGAGTAACTCTTTTGGAAAAGGACTAAAATGGAATACATACAACAATTTTTATATGCTTTCGGTCGGTGGATTAACAGTCCCGAAGTTTTGAACTTGGTTGCTAATAACAGGTTTTTTCTGATTTTATTGGTGATTGTATTGGTGCGACTAAAATATCAAACATACAGTAGTATGTGGGCTACGGCATTGGTAAATATTCCGGGAACGGTTTTGCACGAGTTAATGCATTATATGGTGGGAGCTGTTTTTAATGCCAAACCATGTAATTTTACAATTTTTCCGAGAAGGGGTGTCGATGGCGGTTATGTTATGGGTAGTGTCGGTTTTCGTAATATCCGAGCATATAATGCTGTTCCGGCGGCAATGGCACCATTGTTGTTGTTGTTTATAGGATTTTATTTGAATCGTTATTTTTTACCGACAATTCATTTGACCGCAATAAACTATGTTTTGTATGTGTTATTGCAAACCATTATTATTGAAAATGCTATGCCCTCGGGTGCTGATTTTAGAGTGGCCGGAACATATGCTCAGGGAGTGATTATTTATGCATTGGCGGCAGGATTGTTAATGTATAAATTATTGTTCTAAAAATTTATCAATTTCTTCAGTTACTTTTTTGGCATCGCCGTACAGCATATAAGTGTTTGGCGCAAAAAATAAGGGATTGTCAACACCTGAATAACCGCTTTTGAGAGAACGCTTTATGAAAAAAACAGTTTTGGCTTTGCTGACCTCGAGTATGGGCATGCCATAAAGAGGAGAAGATTGGTTAGTCCGTGCATCTGGGTTGGTGATGTCGTTAGCTCCGATGACATAGGCGACATCTGTTTCGGAAAATTCATGATTTATATCTTCTAATTCAAAAACTTCATCATAACTTACGTTGGCTTCGGCCAGCAGAACATTCATGTGTCCGGGCATGCGTCCGGCAACAGGGTGAATGGCATATTTGACATCAACAGAAAATTTATTGCGGAGAAGATCAGCCATGTTTTTGAGAGCGTGTTGAGCAGAGGCGGCAGCCATACCAAAACCTGGAACTATAATTATTTTTGCAGAATTTTGCATAATAAAAGCTGCGTCTTGCGGACTGATGCTTTGGGCAAGTTTGTTAGGGCTATCAGTGGTTTGGTTATTAATTTTGGGGTGGAAAAATAATTTGATAAGAGAAGTGTTCATGGCTTTGATCATTATATTTGCGAGGACAATCCCTCCAACGCCTATAATTGCGCCAATGGAAATTAATAAGAGGTTGTTTTGAGCGAATCCTATGGCAACAGAGGTCCAGCCGGAGCAGGCGTTGAGGGTTGAGATTATTATGGGCATGTCGGCTCCACCGATCGGCAAGACTATAAATACTCCTAAGAGCAAAGATAAAAAAATCATGACTGAAAAATATAATGGTTCATTATGGCAGTGAAACATTATAGTTGACAAAACAGTTAAGAGTAAAAGGATAAAGTTAATAGAGGTGTGATGCGAAATTGAAGTTTTTTGAAAAAATGAAAAACCGTGTAATTTGCAAAAAGCAATGATAGAACCGCTAAACGTGATAGCTCCGATTATACCTCCACAATCAAGGGAAGGAGAAAACATATGAACATCTCCGGCGGCAATACAAACGGCGGCTGCACCGCCAAAACCATTAAGAATCGCTACCATTTGAGGTAAAGAACTTATTTTTATTTTTAATCCAGCGATTATGCCGATTGTAGCACCGCACACAAGAGCCATGATTAAATAGATAAAATGTTGGGGTAAAGGGATGAAATCGGATAGGATTGCAAGTATCATTCCAAATATGCCGATTATGGCTCCCGAATGTGCACTCCGGGGGGAAGACATAAAGCGGATGGCAAGAATTAAGGCACAGATGCTGATTGTATAAATGTAAGGTAAAATCATTTTTTTGTGCCTTTCTTTTTGAACATATTCAGCATACGAGAAGATACAGCAAATCCGCCAAAAATATTTATGGAAGCTAAAAAGACAGCAATAAAATTCCAGAAGTCGGAGCCATAACCAGTAATTGCACCGATAATTACAATGCCTGATATGGCGTTGGAAAAACTCATTAACGGAGAATAAAGGGCCGGCGTTACCCGAAGTATGGCAAAATATCCGACAAAGCAAGAGAGGATAAAAATTAATATTAATGTACTTAAAAAAAGCATTTATCGTTCTCCAAGATAAGTGGCATTGATTATTTCATCATTAAAGTCGAGGTTAAGGTTTTGAGATGGAAAGTTGTAAATCAGGCAGAAAAAATTGTAGATGTTGTGAGCGAACAATTGACTAGCAGAATTAGCAATTTGAGAAGGCAGATTGTATTTGCGGTGAATGTTGGGAGCAGAAATTGAAGAATCAATGTTGCCAGAAACATCCAGTAAAAAAGTTTGTTTGGGAATGGAGTTAAATATTGTGGGGTTAATGAGGATCGGTGCATTAGGAAAAGTTCCGGCGCAGGTTATAATGATGTCATAATCAGAAAAATTTGATATCGAATCGAGAAAAAATGCTCCGACGGATAAAGCATGTTCTTTGGTTTCGTGGCGAATATCCGAGGCATAGACTTTTGCTCCCAAATGTTTAGCGGTTGCAGCGGCCTGGAGTCCGGCAACGCCAAGACCTAAAATTAAAATTTTTAGAGGAGGCAAAGTTCCTGCAGAAGTGATCATCATGGAAGCGCAACGGTTGCAAGAATTGATTGCCGATAAAGCGGCTTTATAACCGGCAAGATTGTTTTGCGAAGATAAGATGTCCATAGATTGAGCGCGGGAAATGCGGGGGATTTTGTTAAGAGCAAAAGCACGAAAAGTGTGGCAGGAAAAATTGTCTGCTCGTCGAAAATCTGCTATAACCAAGGGGGAATTTGCTAACCATGAACATTCTTGAGCTGAAGGAGCCCAAATTTTGAAAAGTATATTGCAGTCATGGCAAATTTGTTGTGGAGAATCGCATATATCAGCGCCGTTTAGAAGAAATTCGTCATCGGAGAATCCTGCATTAATACCGGCATTTTTTTCGATAATTATTTGAATGCCGACAGACGTGAGGTTCTTAACGATTTGAGGGGTTATTGCAACTCGATTTTCGTCGGGAGTGGTCTCTTTTATTATTCCGATAAGCATTTTTTCTCCTGTTTAATAATTGAGAAAGCTTATATGTATATAATGGCTATAATTGTTTTTGGAATAGGCAGGAAAAATAAAAATGATATTTAAGCTTTTTGCGGCTTTTTTTAAAATAGGAATGTTTATGTTTGGAGGCGGTTCGGCAATTATTCCGTTGTTACAGGCGGAATTAGTTGAACGCAAAAAATGGCTGAGTGAAAAAGAAATAATGGACTATTATTCAATCGGGCAATGTACCCCGGGGATTATTGCCGTGAATGTTTCGACTTTTACCGGATACAAACTCGGAGGAATTAGAGGTTCTGTAGCGGCAACACTTGGTATAATTATGCCATCGTTGATAATAATTACTTTGATTGCAAGTTTAATTAATTTGTTTTTGGATAATCAATATGTGATACATGCTTTTACCGGTATAAGGGTTGCGGTGGCGGCATTGATTGCTGATGTGGTTCTGAGTATGGGACGTAAAAATATTAAAGATGAATATCAATTTGCAATTTTTGTAGTGGTGGCTGCACTAATGTTAACACTGTCTTTGTCTCCGGTTTGGGTGATATGCGGAGCGGGTGCTTTGGGGTTGATTTTGCGTAGAGGAAAAACAGCATGATTTGGTGGTTATTGTTTTTTGAATTTTTCAAAATCGGGCTGTTTGCCTTGGGCGGAGGATTGGTAACAATACCGTTTTTATTTGATTTGTCAGCAAAATACGGATGGTTTAGTTCGCAGGAGCTGTTTGATATGATTGCCATTTCCGAATCATCTCCGGGACCAATCGGGGTTAATATGGCGACATATGTTGGCTTTAAAACACTCGGAATTTTGGGAGGAATCGTGGCAACTGCGGGATTGGTTTTGCCGTCGGTGATTATTGTGATAATCGTAGCAAAAGTTTTAGAAAAATATCGCCAATCAAATACATTTGAAAATTTGATGTATAGTATTCATCCGGCGGCGATTGCTATGATTTTATATGCGGGAATCGAGTTAGGAAAAATGGTTTTAATCAGTCCGATGTTAATTGGAATCGGAATAATATTCTGGGGCGCAATACATTTTATAAAACTGCACCCCATTGTTTATATTGTCCTTGGTGGAATTATCGGTGTTATCTTAAAATTATAAATCAAGAGCTTTGCGATAAGTGTCAAGAAGATATTCTTGCTCTTCACGGTCACTGGCATTCATTTTGCGCAGTTTGATAATGGTGCGCATAATTTTAACATCAAAACCTGCGGATTTTGCTTCGGCATATATATCACGAATGTCACCGCTGAGAGCTTTCTTTTCTTCTTCAAGGCGTTCAATACGCTCAATCAATGAGCGCAAGCGGTCAGTGGCAATTCCTCCAACTTCGGTCATTTTTATCTCCTTTAATCATTAAAATATTGTAAGCGAGATTAGCAAAGTCGAGGTGTTTTGACAAGAAATAAATTTACGCTTTACCAAAAATTAAATCTTATATTTGATACTGATTGTAACGTAAATATTTTAGGAAAAAGGTATGCCCAAAAACACATGTACACGTATATTGGCGACAATAGGCCCGGCAACTGCCAGTGATGAAAAAATTGCAGAACTGATTGATGCGGGTGTTGATGCTTTTCGTTTTAATTTTAGTCATGGTACGCACAAAGAACACAAACAACGTCTGGGTGTTGTGCGTAAATTGGCAAAACAAAAAGGTCGCTATATTGCGGTGGTTGCTGATTTGCAAGGGCCTAAACTTCGTGTCGGCGAGTTTAGAGATGATAAAGTTGTGCTTGAAGAAGGTCAGCAATTTGTTTTGGATATGAAAAATGAACTCGGTACCAAAGAGCGTGTTACGTTGCCGCATAAGGAGATTTTTGCGGCAATTAAGGTCGGTGATGAGTTGTTGCTGAATGATGGCAATGTTGTGTTGAAAATAAAATCAAAGACGGCGAACAGTGCGGTAACAGTAGTAAAGGTTGGTGGTGAATTATCCAGTCATAAAGGAGTTAATCTGCCAAATATAAAATTGCCAATTTCAGCGATTACTGAAAAAGACCGTGATGACTTAAAATTTGCATTGAAACTCGGAGTAGATTGGGTTTGTTTGTCTTTTGTGCAATCGGTTGAAGATGTGAAAGAAGCAAGAAAACTAATTGGCGATAAAGCGATGATCATTTCTAAACTTGAAAAACCGAGTGCAATTAATGAATTGGATGAAATTATTCATTTGTCAGATGCAATTATGGTGGCTCGTGGTGATTTGGGAGTTGAATGTCCGTTGCAAAAAGTTCCGGTTTTGCAAAAGAAAATCGTTAATGCTTGTCGCAAATTTGCACGACCAGTGATTGTAGCAACTCAAATGTTGGAATCAATGATTGAAAAGCCGATGCCAACAAGAGCAGAAGTTTCGGATGTTGCAACTGCAGTTTATGATGGTTGTGATGCGGTTATGCTTTCGGCGGAAACGGCAGTCGGAAAATATCCGGTTGAGGCAGTGAAGATGATGGGAAAAATCATTACCCAGGTTGAATCTGATCCGCAGTTCTTTCAAAATATCAGAAAAAATCAGGGCGTAAGTTTTTGTATCGGGGAGGAAGATTCAATAGCATATGCTGCCAACGAAATCTCTAAAGTTTTGAAGAAAGTTTCGGCGGTTGTTACTTATACAACTTCCGGAAAGACGACGTTTTTGATTGCAAGGGAGCGTCCGAGTATACCAATTATTGCTTTGACTTTGGATGAAAAGGTAGCTTGTAAGTTGGCTTTGGTGTGGGGAGCACGTCCGATAGTCAAAAAATCTCATTTTTCAAATTTTGAAAAGTTTGAAGATAATGCGGTGCAAGCTGCTCTGGAAAGCGGATTGGTTCATCACGGTGAACATATTATAATTACGGGAGGTTTTCCTCTGGGGGTTAAAGGCCGAACCAATATTTTACATACGGTGCATATCGGATAATATAAAAAACCGCTCAATTTTGAGCGGTTTTTTATGATTTTAGTCGTTGGCATTCGGCCAATTCTTGGCGTTTTCAGCGTTGAATGCAACCCATTTCGGGTCAGCATCTTCTTCAGGGCTGATAGCTTCTTGCGGGCATTCAGAAATGCATACGCCGCAGCTGATGCAGGTATCTGGATCAATTACCAATTGAGTATCACCTTCATGAAAAGCATCAACCGGACATACATCGGCGCAAGATTTGCACTTAATGCAGTTGTCGTTAACAACAGAAACCATGGTTTATCTCCTTGTTATTATTTTCAGCCCTCAATCTAAACAGATTTAAGATAAAATCAAGTAAAAAAATAACAAAACTCACTTGCGAAAGGCTTTTTTGCTTCCCATATAATAAGCAATGGATATTTACGGAGATGAACAATGAGCAAAAAAATGAGTTTTCAGGCAGAAGTTAACAAAATGCTGAACATTGTGGTTAATTCACTGTATTCGGAAAAGTATATATTTTTGAGAGAACTGATTTCAAACGCCTCAGATGCCTGTGATAAATTGAAATATTTGATGTTGAGTAAACCGGATATTGCCAAAGGAAATGGTGAACTGAAAATTGTTTTGAAGCCGGACGATAAAGCTAATACCCTGACTATTTCGGATAACGGAATCGGCATGAACAGAGATGATTTGATCAATCATTTAGGAACAATTGCCAAGTCGGGAACATCGGAATTTGTTGCCAATATGAAAGAAAATGGTTCGGCCGCAGACCTTATTGGTCAATTTGGTGTTGGTTTTTATTCAGCGTTTATGGTTGCCGATAAGGTTGAAATAATTACCAAAAAGGCCGGAGAAGAACAGGCGTATAAGTGGATATCAAACGGGATTGACGGTTTTGAAATTGAGGAGACTACAAAAGAAGGAAACGGTACGGAAATAAAACTTTATCTTAAAGCGGAAGATAAGAACTTTACCGATACAATATATCTGCGACATTTAGTGCGGACGTATTCCGATCATATTAATTATCCGATTGTGTTGGATATAGATAAGGTTGGGGAGGAAACAATAAATACCGGTTCGGCATTATGGACGAGAAACAAGAGTGAAATTACTCAAGAACAATACAAAGATTTTTATCAACATATTTCGCACAACTTTGATGATCCGTGGCTGACTTTGCACTTTAAGGCTGAGGGAAATATCGAATATACGGCACTATTGTTTATTCCATCAAGTCAACCGGCGGATTTGTTTCAGCCGGATCAGAAACACGGTTTGAAGCTTTATGTAAACAGGGTGTTTATTTCAGATAAGGTTGAAGAATTAATGCCTAACTATTTACGTTTTGTGAAGGGAATCGTTGATTCTTCGGATTTGCCGCTGAATATTTCGCGAGAAATGTTGCAACAAAATGCATTGATTGCAAAAATTAAGCACGGAATGGTCGGAAGATTGCTTAAAGATTTGAAAAAACGTGCCGAAAATTATGACGACTATATCAAATTTTGGAACAATTTCGGAATGGCTTTCAAAGAAGGTATATATGAAGACTTTGCTAACAGAGAAGAAATTGCCGGGTTGTCGTTGTTTAATTCTACCCATGGCGGAGAAAAATTGACCACGCTTGATGCTTATATTGAAAGAATGAAGCCGGAACAGAAGGATATTTATTATATTACCGGTGATGATGTTAAAGTGTTGGCAAATAATCCGCAACTGGAGGCTTTTAAGCAAAAAGATTTGGAAGTCTTGTTGTTGGTTGACCCAATAGATGAGTTTTGGACACAGACTTTGCCGAACTATAAAGGTAAAACGATAAAGCATATTGCTCAAGCAGATTTAGATTTTAAGATTGAGCGCAAAGAGCCAAAGGCTGACGAAGGTAGCTTGGATAGGCTACTAAAAATAATGGGGGAAATGTTTAAAGACGAGGTCGGTAAAGTTGTTGCGACCGAAAGGCTGGCTTCAAGTCCGGTAAGTTTGACGGTGGAAAACGGACAAATGAGCATACACCTAGAGCGCTTGATGAGAAACCACCAACAGCAGACGGCTTTTAATTCAACACGAATTTTGGAGGTTAATCCGTACCACCCGCTGATTATTAGGATGAGCGAAATGACGGAAGATAAAAAGAAAAAACCGGAAATTGAAAAGGTGGCAAAGATTTTGTTAGATCAGGCCAAAATCGCAGAGGGAGAACCGATAGGGGATCCATCATTTTATGTAAGTACGATAAGTGATTACATATTACAAGGGATGGTTGGTGATAAAAAGTAGCAAAAAAGAGGGGTGGTCAGCCCCTCTTTTTAGTTTTAAATAGCGTGGGAAGAAAAGGATTTTTGTTTGCAAGAGGCGGTTTTATGTGTTAGTTACTAACATAGTTTGAGGTGGTTTCCGGGAATAATAAAGTGGCAAGAAGACGTCGGGTTCTTTTTTTACATTTGAGCAGGCTGCGCAGGACAATTAAAAAATCTGCAATTGCAGTGCTGTTTGTTTTGGTTTTTGTGTTTATGTTGCTGAACAAAACCAATAATGCGTTAATTGAAAAAACATCTACCACTGCGGAGGAAATTGTTACTCCAATAACCGAAATTTTGGTTATGCCGGCAAGTATGTTGTTAAACGGATATGACTATTTGCGCAGTTTGAGAAAAATTGATCTGGAAAACCAAGCATTGCGTGAGGAAAATCGAAAGTTAATTATTGCCAATGCAAAGAATCGGGCTCTTGAAATTGAAAATAAAATTCTTTCAAATCTGTTGAACTATGTAGTGCCACCAAAAGCCGAATTTATAACAGCAAAAGTTGTAGCGCAGGAAGGAACGGCTTTTGCACATTCTTTGACTGTTTATGTGGGAGAAAACAGCCGTGTTGAAAAAGGGCAGGTGGCCATAAGCGATAAAGGTGTTGTTGGCAGAGTTGAAGATGTGGGAGCAAGATATGCAAAAATTGCCTTGATTAATAATATAAACTCAAAAATTTCGGTGATGATTGAAAATTCACGAGTTCGAGGAATGATGGTCGGGCAGAATGATATTTGGCCGGATTTGGTGTTTTTGCCGCTTGATGCTGATTTGAAGGTTGGAGATAAGGTTGTAACTTCGGGAATCGGTGGTGTATTTCCAGTGGGATTGCCGGTAGGAAAAATTGCATCAGTGAGCAAAAGTGAGGTGAAAATTGAGCCGGCTAATAATTTGTCACGCCTTGAATATGTCATGATTGTCGATTATAAATTGCCAGATCCAGCAAATGAGCTTTATGAGGACGAACATAAATGAGAGAGGGGTGGCATGAAACTCTTGCAAACTGGCTGTTAAAATGGTTGCCTTTGTTCGTTTCGGTATTGTGGTTGATGGTTTCTTTTATTCCATTAAAATCAGAAATAAGTGCCAACGCCAGACCGATGTTGGGTTTGATGTGTGTGTATTTTTGGACTGCATATCGTTCGGATTTGTTTTCGTTGATGTCAATTTTTATATTGGGCCTGATTTCAGATGTTTTGTCGGTTGCACCGCTAGGAATTCACTTGTTTATGTATTTGATAATGTATTTATCGGTTACCAAAATATCAAAATATATTAATGATAAAACGTTTGAAATTTTGTGGATAGGTTTGGCTTTATTGTTACCAGTTGCAATGTTGGCAGGGTGGCTTTTGATGTCGATTTATTATGCAAATTTTTTGCCGCTAAAAAGCTTGTTGTTTTCATATTTAATCAGCGTGGCATTGTATCCGCTTTTTGGTGGAATAAATGCGCTTATAGTTAATAATTGTTTACAGGATGAAAACTGATGAACAGAGATAACAGCAAAGGTAAAGTTTTGATTTTGAGGACGCTGGTTTGGGGCGGAATCCAGCTGCTTTTGTTGTTGGTTATTGTCGCAAGATTGGTTTATTTGCAAGTTTATGAGGCCGATAAGTATAAGACTATGTCGGAAGAAAATCGTATTTCTTCGCGAATTCTGGTGCCGCCGAGGGGAGTTATTTTTGACCGTAACGGGGTGCCTCTGGCCGATAATAAGCAAAACTTTCAGGCAATGTTGGTTGCTGAGCAAACTAACAGCGTTGATAGAACCATAGAACAATTTAAGAAACTTATGCCTCTGAGTGAAAGCGAAGAAGCCAGAGTTCGCCGAGATTTGAAAAGATATCGTCGTTTTGTGCCGATAAAGCTGAAAGAAGGATTGAATTGGGAAGAAGTTTCAAAAATATTGTTAGCAACACGTGAAATGGCAGGCGTGGTGGTTGATGACGGCTTGAGCAGAAGTTATCCTTTCGGCAAACAAACGGCTCATGTCTTGGGATATGTGGCAGCGGTGTCTGAGGAGGATTTAACAAAAGACAACGATCCTTTGTTAGAAACACCGGGGTTTAAAATCGGTAAAATTGGGCTAGAAAAACGTTATGAAAAAACATTGCGTGGTAAAGGTGGAAATCTAAAATTAGAGGTTAATGCCGTTGGCCGGGTTATGAAAGAAATAGAAAGGGAAGACGGCGAATCCGGAAAACCACTTAATCTGACTTTGGATAGTCGTTTGCAACAAAAAGCGTATGAGCTGTTTGGGGAGCAAAGCGGGGCTGCGGTTTTGATGGATGTAAACAGCGGAGAAATTTTGATGTTTATATCAATGCCGTCTTATGATTCAAATGATTTTGTGCAAGGTGTAAGTCAAGATGTGTATAATGCGTTGTTGTATGATGAAAAACAGCCGTTGATTAATAAAGCAATAGCCGGTAGGTATTCTCCGGGGTCAACTTTTAAGATGATGGTGGCATTGGCAGCTCTTGAAGCCGGAGTAATTACTAAAGATACGAGGGTCGGATGTAGTGGAAAATTAAACTTTGGCAACCACTTGTTCCACTGCTGGAAAAAAACGGGACATGGAGCCTTGAACGTGGTTGAAGCATTACAGCATTCGTGCGATGTCTTTTTCTATGAAGTGGCACACAGAGTTGGCATAGACCGTATTGCGGCAATGGCTCGACGCTTTGGTCTGGGAGCGCAAACGGCTTTAAAATTTGATGATGAAAAAGCCGGAGTGATTCCGGATAGAGCTTGGAAGTTGGCAAATCTTGGCGAATCATGGCAAGGTGGTGAAACTTTAATTGCGGGTATCGGGCAAGGATATGTTTTGACGACACCTATACAATTGGCGGTAATGACGGCGAGAATTGCTAACGGGGGTAAAATGGTTGAACCAAGTTTAACCAAAGTCAGCCCTAAGAAAATTGCCAAGTTTAAGGATATGGGGATTAATCCGGTACATATGGCTTTGATAAAAGAAGGAATGTGCAGTGTGGTCAATCGCCCAGGAGGAACAGCGTTGATGTCGGCATTTGATTATAAAGGTAAAAAGATGTGCGGCAAAACCGGAACTACACAGGTCAAAAGAATTACGATGAAAGAACGACAAACAGGTATTGTCAGACAGGAAGATACTCCGTGGAAATATAGAAATCATGCACTTTTTGTAGGATATGCTCCCCATGATAATCCTAAATATGCAGTAGCGGTGTTGGTTGAACACGGGGGCGGAGGTTCAAGTGTGGCGGCACCAATTGCATCAAAGTTATTAAAAGAAGCATTGATATTGGACGAGGAAAACGAGTAGATGTATAAGTTTTATAAAACAGGATTTCGTAATCCCAATCTGAGTTTTAAGGAAAAGTGGAATAATATTAATTTTACTTATTTCTTTTTTATTTTTATGCTTGCAGCGGTTGGTGTACTGATGTTGTATTCAGCAGCAAACGGAAATTGGAATGTTTGGGCGTTAAAGCATGCCGTGCGCTTTGCAACAGGTGTTTTCTTTATGGGAATTTTGGTATTTGTAGATATTAAGGTGTTTTTGCATTATGCTTATTATTTTTATGCAATATCGCTTTTGTTATTGATTGTGGTGGAAGTGGCTGGGCATACCGGAATGGGTGCCACAAGGTGGATTAATCTAGGGTTTATGAAGTTGCAACCCTCAGAATTGATGAAAATAGCATTGGTCTTGGCGTTGGCAAAATATTTTCATTCAACAACGCTACAAAACATAGAGACCATCCGCGGAATTATTCCTCCGTTGCTTATGGCTTTGGTGCCGGCAGGGCTGATTATGATACAGCCGGATTTAGGAACAGGTGCAATGTTGTTGATGACAACGGGGGTAATATTGTTTGTTGTCGGAGTGCAAATTTGGAAATTTGCAGCAATAGGCATTGGCGTTGCGGCTTTGATGCCTATAGCTTGGCATTTTTTGCATGATTATCAAAGACAGAGGGTGCTGACTTTCTTGAATCCAGAACGTGATCCTTTGGGAGCCGGGTATCATATTATGCAATCAAAAATTGCGCTTGGCTCAGGGGGCGTGTTTGGGAAAGGTTTTTTGAGCGGTACGCAGAGTCATCTTAATTTTTTGCCTGAGAAGCATACAGACTTTATCTTTACAATGTTATCAGAAGAATTTGGAATTATTGGGGCGTTAGCGGTAATAATAATTAACTTTTTGATTTTGTTGTACAGTTATTCTTTTGCACTAAAAACGACGAGCTATTTTGCTAAGCTGACGATTATCGGTCTCAGCACGAACTATTTTTTGTATATATTTATAAATATTGCAATGGTGTTGGGGTTGATACCGGTTGTGGGTGTACCTTTGCCGATGATTTCGTACGGCGGAACAGTAATGTTGTCAGTAATGGCAAGCTTTGGCATTATTATGGCGATGTATGTAAATAAAGATACAAACCTTGGAAAAGACTAAAATAAAAAGCTCCGGATATTGTCCGGAGCTTTTTGGTGGATAAAAAATTTATCTTACAAATAGCAAAACTTCGGAAACTGGTGATCTTTCGCTTATGCGTGCATTCAAATTAACATTATTGGCATTGGCTCCAAAGCTAACAACTTCATTCATAATTTTTGACGCATAAGATTGTGCGCGATCCTGGTTGGCGCTGGAAGAAACAGCTACGACATCAAAAATCGCATTCGGTTTGCGACTTAATGCGGATTTTACAGCTGTATTGAGGCCATCTCGATAGTTAACATTGCTGTTATTAAATTTTACTGAAAATAAAGGCATATTGTTAAAACCGGCATTGGTTGAGCGCGGAGCTGAAGTGTGAGAAGTCGCAACCAAAGGTGTTACAGCAGGGGAATGACTAATCGTTCTGGAAAAATTTCCACTGCTACTGCCAATTTTAACGCTGTCATGCAAAGCGTTAACCTCTTGGCTTGACTGAACGGCATTTTGTTGTTGAAAATTAGCCGCACTTGAAACGCTGTCGTTTAATGCGGAGGCTTTTTGAGCTAAGGCAATAGTTTCGCTCTGGAGTTCACGCAGTTGTTTGTGGTCTTCGTCAACAGCCCCGGAAATATTAAATGCCGCAGAGATAGAGTTTTCAAGGTAGTTAATTGAAGTTAAAGTTGTAGCGGTTTTTGTTGAAAGATTTTCAAGAGCATTGGCATTAGTAAACATGTTTTGGACATTGCCTTGTGCTTGTTGCAACATAGCGTACATATTCGGGTTGCCCGGGGTTGTACCGGCCTGCAACTTGTTTTGAACGGTAGATATAGTTTTTTGATAAAGGTTGGCGTTACGAGAAACGTTAGAACTTATTTTATCAAGTTCTTTTTGGTTAGATTTTTGTGCTTGGGTGAGCTGTTTTAGTTCCTGACGAAAAGCAGCAACCCTTTGACCGACAAATGTGCCGGTGTAGGAACCGTTTACAACGTTAGAGCTGTTAGCATAAATGTTTTCTTGCGAATCAGATCCAATCAACGAAGGGTAGCCCTGGTTATCGGAAGTGCATGCGGAAATTGCAAGGGTGCAAACTGCGGCAAATGCTTTAATTACAACGTTTTTCATATAATTAATTACCTTTTATTCAAAAAAATAAATTTTCTACTTAATGATTTTTTACACGTTTCTTTGTTATTGTAAAGAAAATTTTGATGTAAAAAATCATAAAAACCAAATTCTGTTAGTATGTTAAACCAAAAAAATTAAATTTGTTTAAATTTTACTTGCAAAAAAAAATAAAAGAATGTATTAAGGTGTTCGTAACGCAAAATTATGCGCTCGTAGCTCAATTGGATAGAGCATCTGACTACGGATCAGAAGGTTGTGAGTTCGAATCCCGCCGAGCGCGCCATTATAAACCCCTCGATTAAAGAGGGGTTTTATGTTTTTCAATTTGGCGGGCTTCGAACTTGTGAGTTCGTTCAATTCCGGCTAAAGATTTTGTTTCGCTTTTAGAATCAAAAACAGAACAGCACCTTTTGAGGGGTGCTGTTCTGTTTTGAGATTAGAGATTATAACAGTTCATAGATGGTTGCATCTCTAAGTTTGGAGACGTTGACTTTCATTCCGGGTTTTGCCTCATACCAGAATCCGTCTTGAGTCATAAGAATAGAGGTGTGAGTTCCGTCTGTAAAAGTAACGTTGGCGACGGTATAGGCTCCACCCTGAAAACTTCCCGAGAGAGAACCTTTGGCTTTTCCTCTACCACCTCCGCCTAACAGACTGACAAAGGCAAGGAAGGAATTGTATGCAAAGTCTCCTTGGATTGATCCTTGGTATGCACCCTCAATTCTACGAATGTTTACGGTTTTAATTACTACTTGTTTCTGGGGTTTTTTGTACTCATACCAATAGTAATCGCCAGTGTGGTAGATGAGATCCCCTTGTTTGAGACTTATTACAGTAATGTTAGTTAAATTGGTTTTGATGTCTCGCATTTTTCCTCCAGGGGATTTAGCAATGTAGCCATAACGGATATGACTACCAAAAGGAGCCAAGACTGTTCCATCAGAAAGAATTGCACGAGGAAAGTTCATTTCCGAGCATTTAGCTCTAGAAAAAAAACCGCCGTGATCTTCTAGCGTACAGCATTTCACGTAGGTTACATCCTCTACCTTGAGGAATTCTTGCGAAGTTGCTTGAAAAGCGACAAACATCGCAACTAAAATAAAAAATAACTTTTTCATAATGTAAAGATTTTAAATAATAGTAAAGAAATATTAATAATACTCAAGTGGTTGGCATTGTATACAAAAATGACTTTTTGTCAAGTTATTTTTTTAAGATAAACAAGTATGACTGAAAATTAAAGCATTTCGTGCTGGTTGGTGGGAAGATGCAGTTTGTTCCAATTCAGTGCGTTTTGTACAAATTGGGTGGCTCTTTCAAATGAAAAAGAATTGTTGTCTTTTAATTTTCCTTCGGCATCAATAAAGATATTTGTTTTAGCGACTTTGCTGATTTTATCAAGTTCTTGAACAATATTTTCGGGGGAAAGCCCGCCGGCGTAACCTTGAAATACATCTTCAAAAAGCGGGGGTCTTTGAGTATCGGGCAGTTTTCCTTCACCAAAAGAATCGTCGAACAAAACGTCAAAAGGCATGCCATGGTGATGAGCCATTTGAATAAAAGGCAGGTTAGGGCGGCTTGCCGATAAAATAATCCGATGTGTCGGAACGGAGCTTACGGCGTTTTGAAGTTTGGTAAAATCAGGGGTTGTTTTGCCGTTGAATGTTTCACGTCCAATTTTGAAATTAAGTTGCAATCGTCCAATAATATTGTCGTTATTTAAGAGTTCAATTATTTCCGGAGGAACCATGCCTTCGCAAAAAGATGTGGCAAAACCTTCGTTTAAGTGTAAGGCGATACGTCCTTTAATTTGTTTTTCAGCAAGTTTGGCGGTTAATTCCTGGAGCCACTCAAAACGGGGTGTTTGATACCCAGCTTTTCTGGGAGAACATTGAACACCGAACTCTATACAAGAATGTTCTTTTAAAAAACGAATGGCTTCATCGACGTCGTTTTTTTCGTTAACTCCGGAACAAACAATGGTTTTTAAAAACATGATTTTCCCTCTATTTAGCTAAACCGGCAATTTCGGCACGGAGTTCATCAATGCCACGATTTTTTTCAGAACTGGTGGCAATAAGATTGATGTGTGCCGCTGCGTGTTCTTTGATGATTTTGTTGGTTTCGTTGATAACTTTTGCCAGTTCAACTGCAGAAATTTTATCGGTTTTGGTGAGAACAATTTGATAATTTACGGCGGCTTTATCAAGCATTTCCATAATTTCGGAATCAACTTTTTTGATACCATGACGGGAATCAATCAACAAAAAGACCCTTTTGAGGTTGGCGCGTCCCTGAAGATAGGCAAAAATCATCTTTTGCCATTTCTTAACAAGCGAATCAGGGGCTTGGGCAAAACCGTAGCCGGGCATGTCGACGATATAAAGTTTATCGGAGAGGTTGAAATAATTGAGCTGTTGGGTGCGCCCTGGAGTGTTCGAGGTTTTGGCTAAAGTCTTGCGCCCGGTGAGGGCATTAATCAAGCTCGATTTTCCAACGTTGGAGCGACCGGCAAAAGCAATCTCGTCCACGATATTATCGGGGGGGAGTTGATTGAGCGAGGCAACCCCAAGAACAAAAGAACAATCCGAGGCAAAAAGAACTCGCCCGTCTTCTATTTGTTGTTCGGTATAGCGAGGAGTTGTCGTGTCCATGTTTAGTTCCTGTTTTTGTAGAGAATGGCGCGTTGCTGTAAAATGGCCAATAAATTACTGAACGACCAATAGATTACCAAACCGGCGGCAAAATGTCCCATCATAAACGTAAAGATTAAGGGCATTAAAGCAAAAGCTCGGGCTTGATCTTTGTTGGTAGGAGCCGGGTTCATCTTTTGTTGAATGAACATAGTTATTCCCATTATAATGGGCCAAACACCTATGTCTAAAACGCCGGGGATTGGTAAATGTGACCAAGAAGAAATGGTCAGAGGGTCAGGAGCAGAAAGGTCTTTAATCCATCCAATAAAAGGAGCTTGGCGGATTTCAATGGCGATGTTCAGCACTTTGTATAGTGAGAAAAATACCGGAATTTGAATAAACATTGGCAAACAACCGGAAGCAGGATTTATTTTTTCTTTTTGGTAAAGTAGCAAGGTTTCTTGTTGAATTTTGCGTTTGTCATCAGCGTATTTTTCCTGGAGTTCACGCAGTTTCGGTTGCAGTTTTTTCATTTTAGCCATGTTTTCAAATGATTTGTTGGCAATCGGAAACATAATCAAGCGTAATAGTGCTGCAAAAAGCAAAATAGCCCATCCCATGTTGCCGATTATTTTATAAAGGTAGTCTAAAATGTAGAAAAACGGCTTGGTTAAAAAATAATACCATCCAAAATCAACAGCTAAATCAAATTTGTTGATGTGTAAGTCTTTGGTGTATTTATCCAAAAGTTTTATTTCTTTCGCGCCAGCATAAAGCATTTGTTGGGTTGAGCCAATGCCACCGGCATCAACTGTTAGCGGAGAGCCAACAAAGTCAGCCTGGTATAAGGTGCCGTTTTGACTGAATTTTACTTTTGCCGGCTGTGGAGCATCTAAAATAAAGGCAGAAAACCAATAGCGATCTGAAAAACCAAGCCAACCTTTTGAAGTTTTGAATTTTTTAGGTTCTTTTTTGAGATCAGAATATTTAATTTCTTCAAGTTTGTCGTTGAAAACACCAATCATCCCTTCATGAACAATGCCGCTACGAAAGGAGCCGTTGTTGCTGCGAGCTATAAAACCATATGGATATAAGGTTATATTTTTGGAAGAGTTGTTTTCAACCGACTGGTTGATAGTAAACATATAGTGGTCATCGATAGATATTTTAGTGATAAAACGTAGTTCCTGTCCGTTGTCCCACTCAAGTACGACGGGAGTTGTCGGAGTGAGGCGGGAGCCTTTTACAGTCCATAGGGTTTCAGAGTCAGGCAGTTTGATTTGTTTGTCAGACGATAACCAACCGAATTCAGCATAATAAGGATTTGTGGTTTTGGCAGGGGTAAAAAGTTCAACTTCGGGGCTTCCGGCATCAATGTTTTGTTTGTATTTTTTGAGCCAGAGGTTGTCTATACGACCGCCGGATATGCGCAAAGAGCCTTTGAGAGAATCGTTATCAATTTCAAGTCGAGGGGATGATTGTAAAACCTCGTCAGTTGTTAAAGTCTGCTCAACAGGGGATTTTTCTTCGGTAGAAAGATTGGCGGTTTCTTTTACGGAAAGTTCTTCAACGGCGGCAGTTTGAGCAGCCGGTGTCGGTGTTTTTTTGTGGTCAACAAAAAAATAATCAAATGCAAAAATGACTACCAAAGAAAGTAAGATAGCGTTGCGAAAACTTTTAAAATCATCCATTAGAAAATATTCCTATTAATTTATTAAATTGGTTAAAATATAACAGTATTTATGAGCAATGCAAGTTTTTATGACGGATTGTGTTCATCTTTGGGCGGCACAGGGTCGTAACCGCTTCCACCCCAGGGATGGCAACGTAAAATTCTCTTTGTGCCGAGGTAAATGCCTTTGATTATGCCGTGAGTTTCAATGGCTTCAACCATATATTGGGAACAAGTCGGTTGATAACGGCAGACGTTGGGCATTAAAGGAGATATCGCCTTTTGATAAAATTTAATCAACAGTAGTATCGGTAGGCGAATTATTTTCTGTAACAAGGGAATGACCCTCCGGTACAAATCGGCGATTGATTTTTTGAATAGCATACTGAAAATCACGGCAAATGGTTGAAAAATCAGCATCAGCAGTAGTATAGCGTGCAATCAAGACATAGTCAAAATCAGGTAGCGCCAATTGATTGAAAAACAATGCCGCCGCAGCTCTAAGTCTGCGACGACAACGATTACGTACATGGGCTTTGCCTATTTTTCTGGTGGTGGTAAAACCAATTCGTGAGCAGGATGTCGGTTGACTTAAGCCACTCGGAGCAGCTTGTAAAACCAAGCTGGAAGTTGGTACATGTTCACCGTATTTTGTCAGTCTTACAAAATCACAGCGTTTTTTTAATACCAAAAAAGAAGGCATTTGCCAAAAGCCCTAATTAAGCAGAGAGCTTAGCACGTCCTCTGGCTCTGCGGGCAGCCAATACTTTGCGTCCACCTTGAGTAGCCATACGTGTGCGAAAGCCATGACGACGGGCTCTAACGATTTTTGAAGGTTGATATGTGCGTTTCATTTTTATTCTCCGGTTTATTATAGTTATTTAAAGCTCCGCTTTATGCGGGGTTCTCGGTTATTGTGCGTTTCTTATAAGGGCAAAAACAATGGTTGTCAATATAAAAATAATTAAGGTACAAAAAACCCCGCTTTTGCGGGGTTTGATTGCAAAATCAGGAAATTTATTTGTTAAAATTGTTTTCCTGTTTTTTGGCCTCATCATCAGTACGAGCAACGTTTACCAAAATCTCTTGGCTGACTTCCGGATGAAGATTGATGTTTACGCGGTAAACACCAAGGTCTTTAATTGGACGTTCCAGTGATATAAAACGGCGCTCAATATCTTTGCCGGCTTCTTTCATGGCTGCGGCAATGTCGCGAATGCTGACAGAACCGTAGAGTTGACCGGTTTCAGCTGCTTGACGGATCAAAACAACTTTGAAGCCTTGTAATTCGGCAGCCTGCTTTTTAGCGTTGTCAAGCAATGCTTTGTTGTGAGCTTCGAGCTCAGCCTTT
>JAEEGL010127350.1_pt1 | contig 32037 bp, 29 predicted proteins | sample 9134231 | NCBI WGS metagenome assembly JAEEGL01 (sample SAMN16246548, study PRJNA631951) | gut metagenome | biome: gut microbiome; feature: rumen; material: fiber-attached | host: Bos | place: Iran: Karaj | collected 2018-10 | reverse complement strand
TGCGATGATGGAGAACTTCTTTGGACTGATGAAGAACGAATTGCTATATTTGCAGGAGTGGGACTCTATCGACCAGTTCAAGATAGCGCTTCGGAAGTATATCCGATACTATAACAACGATAGAATCAAACTGAGGCTAAAAGGAAAGAGCCCGGTGCAATACCGAGCTATCTTCCAATCTAAGGCCTCGTAACTAATGTTAAACCGTCCAACTTTTGGGGGTCACATCACAAAGCCCGGGCCTGTAGGGATGTCCTGAAGGGGAGTGGTTTATTCCTCCACAGCCCTGAAGGATGAAAGATTCTCCGCCACGAAGTTCCTTACATAAGAGCTCTTTCCGATGACGTTCTCCTCCGCCATGCGGACGTAGACGTTCGCGCTCTTTGCGAAGAGTTCGGGAGCCTTGGTCGCGTCAGCGAGGATGAGGATGGACATCATGATCTCGGCGATCATGTCATAGAGCCTCCTTGCGAGGAAGTCCTGGAGTTCCTGGTCAGCGGCGTCCTTGACTTTTGTGACAGCCTCATCATAGAGGGCTATCATTGCCTGGACTTTCTCCTTGAGCGGCAGGAATTCTTCTGAGATGTTCTCCTCAGCGAGCATGTCGTTCACAATGCCGAGGTAAGTGCCGTTCATGACATAACGGATAGCAGCGACAACTTGGAGCTGGGTGGTTCCCTCGTAGATGGAGAAGATACGGGCGTCACGATAGAGGCGCTGGCACTTGTACTCCATGATGAAACCTGAACCTCCGTGTACGGAAATCGCATCGTATGCGTTCTGGTTGGCGTACTCTGAGTTCATACCCTTGCAAAGCGGGGTAAGAGCGTCGGCAAGACGGCTGTACTTCTTGAGTTCAGCCCTTTCCTCAGCCTCGAGTTTGCGGTCCCTCTGGATGTCTTCAAGTCCCTTGTAGATGTCCACATAACGAGAAGTCATGTAGAGGAGTGAACGTCCGGCATCAAGTTTTGCCTTCATGCGGCTGAGCATGTCGTATACTCCGGGGAAGTGGTTGATGGTCTGTCCGAACTGGGCACGTTCTGAAGCGTACTTCACAGCTTCGTTTACGGCTTCCTGGCTCAGACCGACACTCTGTGCGCCGATACCGAGACGGGCTCCGTTCATAAGAGCCATGACGTACTTGATAAGACCCAGGCGGGTGCTTCCGCAAAGTTCAGCCTTGGCGTTCTTGAAAACAAGTTCGCAGGTGGGAGAACCGTGGATACCGAGCTTGTGCTCAATGTGGCGTACGGTAACTCCGCCGTTCCTCTTGTCATAGATGAACATTGAGAGTCCGCGTCCGTCCTTTGTGCCTTCCTCTGAACGTGCGAGGACAAGGTGGATGTCAGAATCACCGTTTGTGATGAACCTCTTCACACCGTTGAGCCTCCAGCAACCCTCAGCCTCATCGAAGGTGGCTTTCAGCATGACCCTCTGGAGGTCAGAACCTGCATCAGGTTCGGTGAGGTCCATGGACATGGTCTCACCAGCGCAAACCCTGGGGATGTATTTCTGCCTCTGTTCTTCGCTTCCGAACTCATAAAGGGTCTCGGAGCAGCTCTGCAGACTCCAGATGTTCTCATAGCTGGCGTCAGCTGCGGCGACGATCTCGTTCGCCATGCTGAAGATGGTCTCAGGGACATTGAGTCCGCCGTAACGGCGAGGCATGGTGACACCGCAAAGTCCTGCGAGCCTCATGGCTTCCATGTTCTCGACTGTCTTGCTGGCGTATTTCATACGTCCGTTCTCGAGGTGCGGTCCTTCGAGGTCAACGCTCTCTGAGTTGGGCTCTATGATGTTCGCTGCGACATCACCGACGATGTCAAGCATGCGGCGGTAGTTCTCGATGCAGTCCTCGTAGTCAACGGGGGCCTCGTCGAAGAGGTCCTTCTGGGAATAACCCCTCTCCTTGAGTTCCGCGATACGCTTCATCAGGGGATGGTCAAGGTGGAACGCGATTTCAGGATGGTCTGTATAGTAATTTGCCATTGTTTCCGTGTATTGATTGACTACTTAGAATTCTGCTTGTAATATTTGATGAGCTTGGGTATCACTTCCTCAACGGTTCCGACGATGACATAGTCAGCTATCTTGTTGATAGGAGCTTCAGGATCGGAGTTGATGCTGATGATGATACCGCTGTCCTGCATTCCGGCGATGTGCTGGATCTGACCGCTGATTCCGCAGGCGATGTACACCTTGGGATGTACGGTCACTCCGGTCTGTCCCACCTGACGGTCTGCATCGCAGAAGCCTGCGTCTACAGCTGCACGGCTGGCGCCTACTTCAGCGTGGAGAACCTTGGCAAGGTCGAAAAGCATGTCAAAGCCTTCCTTGCTGCCCATTCCGTATCCTCCGGAAACCACGATGGAAGCTCCTTTGAGGTTGTGCTTCGCAGCCTCGACATGGTGATCGAGAACCCTTACAACATAAGCCTCAGGGGAGACATATTTCTTCACGTCGGGATATACGACCTCTCCTTTCGCCTTGCCGGCGTAGAATGCCTTCTGCATGACACCTGAACGCACGGTCGCCATCTGGGGACGGTGTTCGGGGTTCACGATTGTAGCTACGATGTTTCCTCCGAAAGCCGGACGGATCTGGTAGAGAAGATTGTCGTAGTGGGTCTTGGTCTTGGGGTCGTCATAGGGACCTATCTCGAGCTGGGTGCAGTCTGCGGTGAGGCCGCTGGTCAGAGATGAGGAAACCCTCGGGCCGAGGTCACGTCCGATGACGGTAGCGCCCATCAGGCAGATCTGGGGTTTCTCCTCCTTGAACAGGTTCACGAGAATGTCGGTGTGGGGAGCTGATGTGTAAGGGAAAAGGCCTTCACCGTCAAACACGAAAAGTTTGTCGACTCCGTAGGGGAGAATCTGCTCCTCGACCTTTGAACGGATGCCTGTACCGGCAACGACAGCATGGAGTTCAACTCCGAGCTGGTCGGCGAGCTTACGGCCCTTTGTCAGCAATTCCTGGGAGACTTCGGCAACGACAGTGCCTTCTATCTCGCAATATACAAATACATTGTCCATAAGTTCTAGCCTATAATCTTTTCGTCCAACAATTCTTTGATAAGACCGTCCACATCAGCGTCTGAGCTGGTGAGTGTCTTGCTTTCCTTTGCCTGGAACACGATGTTCATGACAGTCTTCACCTTGGTGGGTGAACCTGCAAGACCGCACTGATTGGGGTCTCCGTCTACGTCAGCTACGCTCCACTGGTTGAGTGTGAGGTAAGGCTTCTGCTCATACAGGTCAGCGCGAGGATCGTTCTCAGGGCGTTCCATGGGGCAGGTGGCGTATTTGTATTTCATGACGAGTTTCGCGTTCTGGGGGCGGCAGGGAGCAGCGCTTCCGTTGACTGTGAGCACGACGGGAAGGGGAACTTCCACTGTCTCCTGGCCTCCGTCGATGCGGCGGCGTACCTTTGCGACTCCGTTCTCGATGCCGAGGACTTCCTCGACATATGTAACCTGGTTGAGACCGAGTTTCTGAGCGACCTGGGGACCTACCTGAGCGGTATCTCCATCAATTGCCTGACGGCCTCCGAGGACGACGTCCACGTCACCGATCTTCTTTATGGCTGTAGCGAGCGCGTAAGATGTAGCGAGAGTATCAGCTCCTGCGAACAGGCGGTCGGTAAGAAGCCAGCCTGTATCAGCTCCCCTGAAGAGACCCTGGCGGATGATTTCTCCAGCCCTGGGCGGGCCCATTGTGAGGACTCCTACTGTGGAGCCGGGATGCTGCTCTTTCAGGCGGAGGGCCTGCTCGAGAGCATTGAGATCATCGGGGTTGAAGATTGCGGGCAGGGCGGCACGGTTAACTGTACCTTCGGCTGTCATCGCATCTTTTCCCACGTTTCTGGTGTCAGGCACTTGCTTGGCCATGACGATGATTTTCAAACCCATATTGTTTAAATAATGTTTATGTTTCAGCACATCTGCCCTAAGCAGGGCTTATTTCAGCCTACAAAGGTAATAAATATTTTGTATATGGCAGAATATGGAGGGTGTTATGGCAGGTCGTGAGGCGGCATCAGACATAAACGGAACACCTCTTCACCGTCAAGGCAAAGAGGTGTCGGTCATGTCCTTGAAAAAGATTCTGTGCTTACATGTTTATGGTTTGCAAGGAAGGAGAAGGGAGCGGTAAAGAAGCACTTCGGCTATTCTCTTATGGCCAAGTTCGCCGGGATGGAGCCTGTCCTTCTGCTCATCCTTGTAGTAAGCTCTGGCATCGCTGTCGAGAAGAGGAAACATGTTCGAGTCGGCATTGAGGTCGATGACGTTCACGCTCCATACGTTCGAAGCTTCCTTTACAGCACTGACGTATGCGTCCAGATATTCTCCGCAGCTGTTCTGGTACAGTTCTTCAGGCTGCAGATTGGAGTCACTGAAATTGAAAAGAGCCCTGTGGATAGGGGTCAGAAGGGTGATAGGGACAGTGGGGTATGTCTCTTTCAGCAGGCGGATAGCGGAGTTTATCCTTCCTTTGAATGTCTCCGGGGAATACACATATGACCGGTACATCCTTCTGAAAGTCTCCTTGGGCTTTCCCATAGCGGCTTCAACTTCCTTTTCCTCTTCAGTGAACCATTCTCCGATGGGGACGCCTTCATTGTAATCATTCGTTCCAAGGAAAATGCATATCATGTCCGGTACCTGTTCGCCGGCTGTTTGTTTGAACAGATTGAGTTGAGTCTCCACATGTGTCCAGTTCATTCCGCTTATGGCGGGGACATATGCTGTGATGCCTAACCAATCGGAGAGGTAGTCATAATAGTGCTTGTCAACATAAGACATGGCTATGCAGTCACTGATGGAGTCACCGATGAAAAGTACCTTCTTTCCGCTCCAGGGGTGCTGTACTGTCACAGGTTCTGATACCTGGGCGGAAGGGGTGATGACTGCAGCTTTGAAAGATGGTCTGTTCTGGGCGGACAGGGAAAAGCCGGAGATAATCAGCGCTGCTGAAATACCGATTCTCAAAAATGATTTCATCATAAGCTTGTTTCATGGTTTGTGACTATGCAAAGATATTGATTGGCTGAGTCATTTGCAACTTGTTCTGTAGTCAATTATAGAAAAGACACGCCCCGTTTCCAGGACGTGCCTTGTGGCTTTTTTGGAGTCTTCCGAAAGAAGGCTATTTCTTCACAAACTCGACTCTGCGGTTTTTCGAACGACCCTCTTCAGTGGAGTTGTCCGCGACAGGCTCATGGCTTCCCTTTCCGACAGGACGCAAGTTGAAAGGATCCACTCCCTGCTCTTCAAGAGCCTTTACGACAGCTTCCGCTCTCTGTTGAGACAACGGGTCATTGACTTTGTCTGAGCCTTGATTGTCAGTATGTCCCTGGACTTCGAATCGGGCAGTCGGGTTTTTCTTCATGTATTCGGCGACTTTCTGTATTTCATCCATAGATTCGCTCTTGAGAGTCGCTTTGCCGGTCTCGAACAGGATGTTGTTGGTCACGAATTTTCCGGTTTCAGCGATTGCTTTCTCGACTGCGGAAGAATAGTCGGTGACGTTGCGCTCATACAGATCAACTGCACCCTTTGCCATTACGACATTACGTACGAAGATGCCCTTGTTGCTGTCTGAAGATCCTTCCATTGACCATGAACGGGGCTGCTTCATATTCGGGATGTTTGCGATGCGCTCGTAATTGAGATAGATCTTGAAAGCCCTTTTGTTGAAAGAGAAAGCGATATGGTTCCAGTCATTCTTTTTGAATACCCTTGCCACCTCTTTTGATATCACATCTCCTTCCACATAATCTCCTCTGGGATTCTTTGCGCTCCAGCTCCAGTTGATTCCATAATACCCTCCTCCAGGATTGTTGAGAGTGTGATTCTCGGGGCTGGTCCTGATTTCAAAGATTCTTTCGTCGTTTTCTCCATCGAAAAAGATATCCAAAGTGGCATCCCAACTTGAACCCTCCTCTGCGGGCTGGGCAAGAACATCGAATTCAAGTGTGAACTCCTCGGGGAAATATTCCGACTCTTCCATCAGCGGTTGGATTTTTACGTCTTCGAATTTGACGGCGGGGACGCCCTTGATAGTCACTACTTCTATCTGACTTCCTCCCAGTAAATCCCATTTGGACGGGAATTCTCCCATTTTTTCACCTTGAAAGGTGTCTTCAAAGAAAACCATGCTTCCGCGGACAAAGTCGCTTTTGGCCTTTATCTCTTCGAAATCCACGACTTCGGCTGAAACGGCCTCTTCAATATCCGCTTCTGCCTTTTCTGCGCTATTGTTTCCCTTGGCGTCCGTTTTTTTGCCGGTAGCCTTGTCGATCGCTTTTTCAACAGCGCTTTCGACTTTTTCACCGACTTTTCTCTCCGCTGCCTGTTTTGCCTTTTCTCCGATATTGCGAAGGATATTCTGTCCGTTGGCGCTCCATCCGATCAGCAAAAGTGCGGTCAGGATCAATGTGATTTTTTTCATACGGCAATAATGTTTTTCATTAGAATGGCGTAAATGTCGGAATCTTTACCTGCCGAAACACCACCCAAAAGGGGGGAAATGGCCCCTCCGGCAGGTGGAAAGGAGGATAATGACGCATGAAATCCCTAACTTTATACCATGAAATGTTCCTTCATACACATTTGCTCCATTCTTATATTAATGACTCTCTCCATCCCTTCAAGTGGAGATTATAGCGATCACCGCGGATACAACCTTGATTCTCTTGAGAGGGCGGTAGCAAGGTGGACTCCCCAATCGATAGAAACTGCGCCGGACAGTATCCTTGCCGGAATAGTGCTGGACTGGGAAGATCTCATGTCCGGTTATCTGCAGATGAACGGGGCCAAAAGTGAGTTCTATGCCCGGAAAGTTCTGTCAACAGCGAAGAGGAAGGGTTGGTATTCCTCTTTGAGGAATTCATCCAAGATAATAGGCCAGATTTTCTGGGGGAAGGAACAGTATGACAGTGCGGCTTTCTATTATGGGATTGCTCTGGACGCGTTGAAGCACATGTCCGAGGGGGCTTCTTCTCCCACCAATCCCGATGGATATACGCAGCTGGAAATTGATGACGGTTATTCCTCCCTTTATGGAGCCCTCGGCAACCTTTACAATATGATGGGGGACCTTGACACTGCTTTCGATTATTATGCAAAAGCGGGGGAGATATTCGACAAGTACGGGTGGAATGAGAGCAACGCGGTCCTTTACAACAATATGGGTGAGACTTGGTTGGAGGAAGGGGCTTATGACAAAGCCCGATCTTGTTATGAAGAGTCTCTCCGCTACGGGAGGCTGGCCGGTGATTCACTATGGATAGCTAACCCTCTGAAAGGTCTTGGTGCCCTCTATCTTGAGACCGGGAAAATCAGCAAAGGGCTGCGCTGTCTGGAAGAAGCTGACAAGTATTTTTCGATCCACGAAGACCAAGAGTTCCAGGCTAGGCTTGAGACTTTGGATTTCATGGGGCAGATACTTCGTGAACAGCGGCGTCAATTGAGGTTGGCTCTGTTCGCTATAATCTTGGCAATCCTTCTTCTTGCCGCTATTATTGCAATGACGAGAATGCTACGCCGTGCAAAGAAAGAGCAGAACGAGACAGAGGATGTACTTGAAGAAACCATAGCGGAAATAGTTCCCTCTGCCAGCGTCCTCAACCTCTCGGACAGGGAAAAGGAGATACTCGGTCTGTCTGCAAAGGGCATGACTGTATCTCAGATAGCGGACAAGATATGTTTGAGCCCTGAAACAGTGAAATGGTACCGGAAGAAGCTCCTTGTGAAGCTTGATTGCTCGAATGTGGCAGAGTTGGTTTCAAAAGCCAAGGACGCCGGAATCCTCTGAAAAACTTCCCCGATTCCTTACGTAATCTTCACTTTTCTTTTCCGAATCTTCAGAAGTTAAAGTGCAGGCTTGCCCTTTTCATCTTGTCATAGTAAATTTGGCATAGCCGAAAGGGGACGGGGTGACGTTCCCCGGTGAATGACCATATAATCACGACACAAATGGAATCAAGCAAGTATCCGCTTCTGACAAGTCCGATAAGGATCGGCAACGTATTTTTCCGGAACCGCATGTTCTCAGCTCCGATGGGAGCGACCGATATAACTGCCGACTGCTCTCCCGGCCCAAGGGTCCAGGGGTTCTATGAGCTGAGGGCGAAAGGAGGAGCCGCCGCAGTGACAGTCAGTGAACTTGTAGTCCATCCCGAGACTGACGGAAGCCATATGCTTCATCTCAATCTTGAGACGGTAGGGAATCTTGCAGCCCATACTTTCGTGGCGGATGCCATCAGAAGGCACGGTGCTGTCCCGAGCATTGAATTCTCCCATTCCGGACAGTATGCCGGGACTTATATGTCCGACAAGAACAAGAAGGCGAGCCTCAACCAGTGGGGACCAAGCGATGGAGTCCGTCCTGACGGTAGGCCGGTCAAAGGCCTTTCAAAGGAACAGATAGCCGATATCGTGAAGAGGTACGGCGAAACTGCAGTTCTGGCCAAAAGGGCGGGATATGAGATGATAATGGTCCATGCAGGTCATGGATGGCTCATCAACCAGTTCCTTTCGCCTTACTTCAATCACCGCGATGATGAGTACGGGGGATCGCTTGAGAACAGGATGCGTTTCGCACGTGAGATACTTGCTTCAGTGAGGAATGCCGTAGGCAAAGGTTTCCCGATTGAACTCAGGATGAGCGGAAGCGAACTTTTCGATGGCGGATACGGAATTGAGGAAGGCTGCCAGATAGCCCATGGGCTTGAGGATCTGGTTGACCTTATCCATGTGTCAGCCGGTTCATATCAGTTCGGCTTCTTCAACACCCATCCTTCAATGTTCTCTGAACATGGAGTGAATGTCCATCTCGCTGCCGAGATAAAGAAACACGTCTCCAAGCCGGTGGCGACCATCGGCGGCATCAACGATCCCGCCATGATGGAGAAGATACTCCAGGAAGGCAAGGCCGATGTGATATACATGGCAAGGGAACTTCTCGCAGATCCTTTCCTTCCCCAGAAAGTCATGTCCGGGAATGAGGACAAGATAGTCAATTGCCTCCGCTGCTTCACCTGTATGGCGGAAAGGCCTACGACATTCACCCGCCGCTGTGCAGTCAACCCTCTTATCGGAAGGGAACTTGAAGGAATGGACGTTACTCCGGCATACAAAAAGAAGAAGGTTCTGGTGGCTGGAGCCGGTGTCGCAGGACTGGAAGCTGCCATTACCGCTGCCAAGAGAGGCCACACAGTCATTCTTTGTGAAAAGTCTGACAAGGTCGGAGGAATCCTCAAAAGTGAACAGGCGATCCCGTTCAAAAGAGAGATGTACGAGCTTGGCCTCACACTCGAAAGGCAGGCCATTGAAGAGGGTGTCGAGATAAGGACCGGAACAATGGTGACTCCCGAATATGTCGCCAACGAGAAACCCGATGCCCTTATCCTTGCAGTCGGTTCCAATCCTCTAGTTCCGCCAATTCCCGGAATTGATTCCGACAATGTGGTGATAGTCAACAATTACTACCTTGAAAAGGAGAAGGTGGGTGATACCGTTGTCGTTCTCGGAGGAGGCCTTGCCGGATGCGAATGCGCTGTCCATCTTGGAATGGAAGGAAAGGAGGTCCATCTTGTTGAGATGAGGGACACTCTTGCACCGGACTGCAACATCCGCCATCGTCCTATCCTGATGAAGCAGATAGACACCTATGTCAAACCCCATACAGGATATGCCGGCCTGAGAATCACACTTGATGGAGTTGTTTGCAAGACTCCTTCCGGAGAGGAGGTTCTTGTTCCCGGTAAGACTGTGGTTTGCGCTGTCGGGCAGAGGGCGAACAGGGCGGACGTGGACAAACTCCATCTGTGCGCTCCCTTCGTACGTGAGATAGGGGATTGCATCCGCCCCGCCAATATCACCAAGGCGGTATACGAAGGTTTCCATGCCGCTCTGGACATCTAGTCACGAATTGAAAAGGAAAACACATGGACAAGAATACAGCGGTCAATCTTGACAAGAAAAGGTGGGTGGTCCTGGCGGCCAGCTGCCTTATCAATCTTTGCATAGGTTCCATCTACGCATGGAGCGTTTTCGCTTCTCCACTTGCTGAGAAGCTTACCGGAATACAGGGGACTCTCTACACTGCCGCCATGCTGGCAATAGTGTTTACCGTGGCGAATTCAGTCGGGCCCATCACCATGATATCCGGCGGATATGTCAACGATAAACTTGGTCCCAAGTGGGTCCTCATAGTCGGAGGAGGACTGTTCGGTCTGGGAATGATCTGCACCGGACTCGCTACCAGCCTTCCCTGGCTCATCGTCACATATGGACTTATGGTCGGACTTGGCCTCGGAATGGCATACGGATGCACGATCAACAATTCCGTGAAATTCTTCCCGGATAAGAAAGGCCTTGTCGGAGGAATCGCTACGGCCACCTACGGTCTGAGCTCCGTGATAATCCCTCCGATAGCCAACGCTCTGACCCAGAAAGTGGGGATAACATCCTGCCTGGTGATCCTTGGCATCGCTTTCCTGGTGATAATTTTCGTATGCTCACTTTTCATTATCAAGTGCCCTGAAGGGTATGTCCCCGAGGGGTATGTGCCGGCTAAGGCCGCAACAGGAAAACCTCTCGGAGTGAACCAGGACTGGAAGCAGATGCTTTCCGCTCCGGTATTCTATGTGATGATATTCATGCTCACCTGCGGAGCGTTCAGCGGCCTTATGATAACATCCCAGGCTTCTCCTATGGCTCAGGGCATGACCGGAATGAGCGTCACAATGGCTGCTACAGCAGTATCCATATTGGCCCTCTTCAATGCCGGCGGCAGGATAGTGGCGGGTACTCTTTCAGACAAGTTCGGCAGAATCAATGTCTTGAGGGGAGCATTCCTTCTTCAGATAGTGGGACTTGTCCTTCTTATCGGCGCGGGTGAAGGTCAGACACTTAAGTTCATTGCTGCCGTATCTTGTATCGGAATCTGCTTCGGTGCTTTGATGGGAGTATACCCGGGATTCACGGCGGACCAGTTCGGAATCCGGAACAACAGCGTGAACTACGGAATAATGTTCATAGGTTTCGCGGTGGCGGGATATTTCGGACCGACGACCTGCGGAAAGATCCTTTCTTCCACGGGAAGCTATTCTTCTGCATTCATGGTGTCGATCGCCCTTGTCATAGCAGGAATCCTGCTTTCATTTGTTTATTCCCTGGTGACTAAATCCGGCAAGAAATCCGCCTGACAACGTAAGGTCCTTTGAAAGAAATGGGGGCTGGCCAATAAAAGGTTCAGTCCCCATATCTGTCTTATTATGCTGACTGGAATCGGTCTACATGTCGTTGTCCAGTTTGAAGATTTCGCTTATATGGTGGAATCCTCTTTTCTCGAAGAACTTGTGCGCCGCATGGTTGTCCTTTCCGGACTCAAGGTAGATGTCCTTGATTCCGCGTCCTCTCAGCCATGAAATCGCGGTATTAAGCAGAGCTCCTCCTGCTCCGCCTCCTCTGAATGTGGGGCTTACCAGGACATCACAGACCATTCCGAATGGCTCGTCACCGTCCTCTTCGATATCCGCGACGCAGAATCCCACTATCTTTCCTTGCGAGTCGACGGCCTTCCAGACCTCGGCGAAGCTTTCGTCCTCAATATGGGTCAGGATGTATTTCATCCATTTCTCCCTACCGTCGGGTGCGACTTCGGTCTTAAGTGCTCCGCCAATGAACCTGCCTGTTCCGACACCCATCTGCATTTCTCCATGGGAGATGTAATTGGGTGATGCTTCCAGATGAGAAAAGAATATGTCTGCGAGGGCTTCGGCGTCCTCGCGAAGAGCAACTTGGATTGTCATTTCTTTCTTGAAAATAGTGTGTCCTTGATTATATGTTTCAAAAGGTAAAGAATCGCGAAGATGGCCAGAGCTGCGACTGCCGTCACCGTTATGGCTGCAAGGCCGGAGGTTTGCTCGACTCCGAATATCTTCTCAACGAACGGCATCTGATTGGGGGAGAAGAACAGCTGGAACGCGGATGCTATGGATATGAATCCAAGGATGAGGTTCAGCATGTTTTCTGATTCGGCGGTTTTGGCGTCACTGATGCTGCTGAGACTTTGATTCAACGTGTCTTGGAGAGCCTTGAGGCTTTCCATGTCCTCGTCGAGGCCGAGCCGTTTGGCTGTCCTGTCATACATTACCTTGTGAGAAGGGAACTTCGACATCTTCACTACATCCAGACGGAGTATTATACGGTTGAGCCTTATGCCGAGTTCCGCGTTTTCCCTGATTATCCGTCCGGGAGTCTTGCTCATCATTTCTGAGGAACTCTCGATGAGGCGGTCTCTCACATGTCCGATGAGATGTTTTTTTGCGAGGACTATCTGGAGGATCACAAGATATTCCTGCCAGGAGACATGATAGCGTCTTCTTTCCTCAAGGTGTCTTTTCCAGTCTACACCGTCAGACTCCGCACCCCTTCTTCCATAGGTGCCGAGAACCATACATAGGGAACTTCCGCAAAGAACAAGATCATCGGTGTCAATGGCGATATTCTCCCCGCAGACCTCATCGTATGCCGCAGGATCCCTATAGGGCCATTCCCCGGGATAGAGGGTAAGAAGCCCTATGAGTTCGCTCTTGTGATCCTCCCTTATGTGGTCAACAATCTGGGCTTCGGTCAGTGCGTTCTTCCTCTTGTTGCTGAAAAGGTCGAATCCGTCCTTGTCAGGATGTGAGATGTTCTCCCAAAGGTCCACCATCGCATAGTGGTTGTCGTCTTCGACAAGCTTCGGGAATTTGAATGAATCCTTCTCCTTCTTCGGGATGTTGTCTTTGAAGACAGTGCAGCTCTGGTAAAGGAATTTCTTGTAGCGTAGTGCGATATCATCAAAATATCTTCCCTTCGCTTTCTTGTTGATCTCGAGGCCTTCTTCGCTGAAAGAGCCGTCCTCAGTGAAATGAAAGTCCGTGACATGGAATTCGCTCTCGAAATTGATGTCCTGTCCGGCTTCTTCCGCATCACCTTTTTTGTCCCTGCTCCAGTATTCGGCGCCAAGCCATATGGAAAGCAGAGCTATGAGGTCATCGGTGCATGCAGGTTTTGACAGCTTGCATGTGTATCCGTCGAAAAGGAAACGGTAGGTGATGGAAACAGCATGACCGTAGAAAAGGGACATCTCCACGTTGCAGTGCCCCTCGAGGGTCATTCTTTCTACCCTTTTGGTCAGTTGGTTCCCTTCCTCGTCCTTTTTGTCCCCGTCAGGTACATCTTCATAAAGCGGCATCCTGAAATCGAACCCCCGGAGAGAAAAGCGTCTTACATTACGGATTTCCTCATTCTTGTCGGCGTGTAGGATGAAGATCTGATGCTCGATATCCCTTCCGGCTCTGGTGATGGGGAAGTTGGTGTCATCAGCTCTTTCGATATATACATTCCGTTCCTTGTCAAAACGCGGAGAGAAAGGCTTGAACTCATCGGGTTCCCAATAGATGTCGGGAATCCAGAACTTCCTCGTGTGGTGGACTGAGAAAGTGTGAATGAACACGGCGGAAAAACCGGGATATTCAAGATGACAGTCTTGCATTGTCTTCGGGGTGTTATCGGATGTGACGGACACAAAGGTAAACAATTCTTGCCGAATGATACTCAGAATGTGTGATCCGATAACATGATTCGGTCTTTCCCTCAAAATAAGAATGCCCGTTTCGTTTTTATGCCTACGGATTCCTCTACCCGAAAATCACCGTCTTGTTCTTGTATGTCAAAATCTTTCGGTCAATGTGCTTGGAAACAGCCCTGCTGAGGACTATCTTTTCGAGATCCCGTCCCTTCAAAACGAGACTGTCGGGTGTATCCTTGTGACTGATTCTCACTACGTCCTGCTCAATGATCGGACCGGCGTCAAGTTCGTTGTTGACGTAATGGCTTGTCGCTCCTATGATCTTCACACCCCTTTCGTATGCCTGGTGATAAGGCTTGGATCCTACGAAAGCCGGAAGGAAAGAATGGTGGATGTTGATGATATGGTGGGGGTATCTCCCGATCATCCCTTCGCTTATTACCTGCATGTATCTTGCAAGGACGATGAATGATATCCTCTCCTTCTCAAGGAGAGCCATCTCCGCCTTTTCTATCTCTTCACGATTGGATTTGTCAGGGGCTATGCTCCAGACGTAAAAGGGGATACCGAACTGTTCCGCCACATATCTCAGGTCTTCATGGTTACTGATGATGCAAGGGATATCAACATCCCATTCTCCGGCGCGGTATCTTGCCAGAAGATCATAAAGACAATGGCTCATTTTGCTGACGAAAATGGCCATCCTCGGCCTCTCGTCGTTGAAGTACACGGACACGTCCATGCCGTAGCGTTCAGCGAAAAGCCGGTTCATCGTATCCTGGATGTCTTCCCTCCGGATAACGAAGTCTTCCAGCTCCCATTCAAGTCTCATGAAAAGGTGCTTTTCAATCGTATCAACGTACTGGTCGATGTATACGATGTTTCCCAGATTGCGGGTGATGAAACCTGTTACTTCGGTTATGATGCCTTGCCGGTCAGGGCAATGCAGAAGAGCTATGGCGCGTTTTTCCATGTCTGTTTGTAAGTTCTTTGTCTGTTATCAAGGTCTTTTAAGCTTTCTGGAGACGGCGGTGGGGGGATCCGTCTTTCCGGATTCAAGCTTCTTTGAGGACCTCGGCGAGGATGCGTATCCCTTCTTCCATCCTGTTTATGTCAAGGAATGAGAAGTTCATCCTCATTGTATTCTTTCCGCTTCCGTCCAAGTGGAAGAATGATCCGGCCACATAAGCCACTCCGGCTGAAAGAGCCTTGTCGTAAAGTGCCACAGTGTCGACATGTGGAGGAAGTGTGAGGAAGAGGAAGAGTCCTCCTTCGGGGTGAGTCCAGCTTACCCCTTCGGGCATGTACTTTTCAAGAAGGGAAAGAAGGTGGTCCCTCTTTGTCCTGTAGAGGGCGATGCTTTTCTTGAGGTTCTGGTCCAGAAGCCCGCTTCCCATGAAATGCGCGGCTAGATACTGGTCGAGTATCGGCGGGCAGAGGTCAAGGGACTGCTTTACCACATATATCTTGTCAAGCAGCTCGACCGGACCCAATATCCACCCCAGACGGAATCCCGGAGCGAATATTTTTGAGAAGCTCCCAAGATGAAGAGTCCTTTCCGGACACAAAGAGTATATCGAAGGCACCTCTTCTCCGCTATACCTGAGCTCCCTGTAAGGGCTGTCCTCCACGATAAGGAAGTCCTCCTTCTCTGCGAGTGCGATAAGATCCGTCCTTTGGGAGAGGGTCATGGTCTCACCGCTTGGGTTCTGAAAGTCGGGGATTACATAACAGAACTTGGCCCTGGGCTTTTCTCCTCTTGCGATTTTCTCCTTGAAAGCGTCAAGTGTCATCAAGTTCGCCCTGTAGGACTTGAATGATTGGATAGCTCCGAGATATGTGGGGTTCGTACAGAGGATTGTGTCTCCCGGATCCGCGAAAACCCTGGTACAAACGTCAATTCCTTGTTGGGAAGAAGTCGTTATCTGAATGTTCTCGACGGGTACCGAATATCTCTTCGAAATCACTTCCCTCAGTTCCGGGACACCTTGCGTGGCACCGTACTGGAGAGCTTTCGCTCCGTACTTGTCCAGCACTTCTGAGGTGATTCTCCTGATGTCCTCCACCGGGAAAGTGGAAGCGTCGGGATAACCTCCGGCGAAAGAGTATATCGCATTGAGGTCCACCTTTCGGAATATCTCCCTCACAGGTGAACGCATGAGGCCGGGAATGTCACCGGAATAGAATCTCGAATAGTCCATAGGATCCGGAATTGTTTGTGTTTGTCAGAGAATCTCCTCGGCAGGTCCTGTCAGATACACCTCCGTGAAGAACAGTTCCCCTTCGTCAAGTGACGGACGGAAGTCCACACTGAGCATATCGGTCCTTGCCTGAAGGTCATAGTGGAGAATCCCTTCTCTTTGGGAAGTGGGTGCGATGCCTTTGAGGTATGAGGCTATCGCCGAAGCGGTGATTCCTGTTCCGCATGCGAGAGTCTCGGCTTCGACACCTTTCTCGAAAGTCCTTATCTTGAGGGAGCCGTCTTTCCAAGGGGAGACGAAGTTGGCGTTGGCTCCTATCGGGGCGAAAGCCGGATCCATTCTGGCGGCCTTGCCTTCCACTTCGATATCGACCTTTTCGACATCTTCGACATGTCTTACGAAATGCCTTGTGCCGGTGTCCAGGAAGTATCCGTCAAGTGCGGGATAGAAAGTATGGACATCAATCATACGGAGCTTGATGGTCCATATCCTTCCGTTCCCTTTCGGGGTAAGAGAGCACGGGAGTATCTCCGCCGTGTGTTCTCCGTCGCTTGCCACGAATCTCAGTACATTACCTTTTTCGGGGACTATTCCGAGGGAATCAGCGAAAGCGGCAATGCAACGTCCTCCGTTTCCGCACATCATTCCTCCGCTGCCGTCACTGTTGAAGTATTCCATCCGGAAGTCATACCCTTTCTCTTCGGACAGGATCATAAGACCATCCGCTCCGATGCGTCCGTCAGCGGCAAGGAATCCCGTTTTCCTGTCGCAAAGCTCTTGGATGATGGATTCCTGCCTGTATGCTGAAACGTCCGCGGTTCTGCCGTCGATGACAATGAAGTCATTTCCGGCACCGGAATATTTGTTAAGTAAAGTAGTGTGCATGATTATCTCAGAAGGTCCTCCAATGTGACAGAACCGTCGGTCTTCTCGTCCCTGTACTTGATGATGACGGGGCAGTAAAGGCTTACTCCGCTATCTGCGGAGGGGCCTTTCTTCAAAGGTCTTGTCCCGGATACGACAACCGCATTCTTGGGGACAACCACTTTCCCGTCTTCGTTCCTCGGAACGAATTCACCTGTGGTGGCATCGAAAAGGGGAGTGGAAGAAGTGATGATGACACCTGAACCGATGACTGCGCCTTCTTCGACGATAGTACCTTCATATATACCGCAATTGCCACCGATGAACGCACCGTCCTCAATTATGACGGGAAGCGCTCCTGCAGGTTCGAGGACTCCGCCTATCTGGGCAGCTGCAGCGATATGGATGTTCTTTCCGATCTGCGCGCATGATCCGATAGTGACATGGCTGTCCACCATTGTGCCTTCATCGATGTATGCTCCGACATTTATATATGAAGGAGGCATGACGATGACGCCGGGTGCCAGAAAAGCGCCTCTACGGATGCTGGTGCCTCCGGGTACTATCCTTACCTTATTCTCCAGGGAGAATTCCCTGGTGGGGTAAGTGTCCTTGTCGAAAAATGCGAACTGCCCCTCGGACATGTCCGAGAGCTTTCCGCTGCGGAACCCGGCAAGGATGACTTCCTTGACTTCGGGATACACTTTCCATTTGCCGCCGATTTTCCTTGCGACCCTGAGATTTCCGCTCTCAAGGTCTTCCATCACACTGTGAAACTGTTCTGAGCTTACTTCCATAGGTCAACAAGAACTTTTGACATGAGGTCCCTGGTCTGCTGTGAAGCGTTGGCCAGAGGGAGCCTTACAGTGTCGTACATTTCACCGAGGATATTGAGCGCGGCTTTTGCCGGAATCGGGTTGGATTCTACGAAGCAGGCCTTGAACAGAGGGAAGAGCTTGTGGTGGAGCTCCCTTGCCTTGGGCATATCATCAGCCATGAGGGCTTCCACCATGGCTACAACCTCTGCGGGTGCGATGTTGGATGCCACGGACACGACACCGTGTGCTCCTGTCGCCATGAAGGCGAGGGTCATGTCATCGTCTCCGCTGAGGACGCTGAATCCTTCGGGTGCGCGGCGTACTATCTCGCTGACCTGGCTGTAGTTTCCTGATGCTTCCTTCACACCGACAATGTTCTTCACATCATTGGCCAGACTGATAAGGGTGTCAGGGAGCATGTTGGCACCTGTCCTTCCGGGCACGTTGTACACTATGATGGGGACATCGGTGGAAGCTGCGACAGCCTTGAAGTATTCGTACTGGCCTCTCTGGGTGGGCTTGTTGTAATAGGGGACCACTACCAGGAACGCGTCGGGATTGAAGGGCTCGAGCAGGCGGATGTTAGCGAGGGTGTCCGCCATGCAGTTCACGCCTACTCCTGGAACAAGGGGAAGTTTACCGGCGTGTTTTTTCACCACTTTGTAGATCTCAACTTTCTCTTCCTGCGAAAGTGCGGGGGTTTCACCTGTAGTTGCCAGCGGTACAAGGAAGTGTACGCCGGAGCGGACCTGGCGGTCCACCAGTCTAGCATAGGCGGTGTAGTCTACGCCGCCGTCGGGGAGGAACGGGGTAACGAGCGCCGTTCCGCAGCCGTGTAATAATGTTTGTTCCATGATTTGGGGAATGATTGATTGTTGTTTAATGCGTATATGTTTCCTCACTAAACATATACAGGTATATTGTTATGTCAGTTTGTGATTCTTATTTGGACTGGGAAAGGATGAGCTCTTTGAACTCATGGATTCCTTTGAGAGAATCAGCGATGATGGCGGCGGTGACTGCTCCCTCCGCGAAACCTTCCCTGGAGAAGGCTTCGTGGGTAAAGGTGAGTTTGTCAACACCGGAAGTGAAGGTCGCTGTATGCGTGCCGGGGACTTCACCTATCCTCTGGGCCTCGATAGGGGGCACTTCACCCAGAGTGTCAGCGATAATCGAAGCAATGCTCTTTGCTGTTCCGCTGGGGGCGTCAAGCTTGTGGATGTGGTGGATTTCATTGACCGCAGGAGAATAGCCGTTGCCTTTGAGGACTTCGCAGACTCTTTCGACGGCAGCGAAGAACGCGTTCACTCCGATGGAGAAATTTGAGGCCCATACAAGGGTGGTCCCTTCTTTTTCGAATGCGGCGAACACGTCGTCCTTCATGTCATACCATCCTGTAGTGCCCACTACCACAGCCTTGAAATTCTTAGCCAGGAACTTGTAGTTCTCCCTGAACGCTGCAGGCGTGGTGAAGTCTATGCACACGCACTCCTTCCCGATTTCCGCGGGAATGGAGCAGACATCTTCGGTAGCGGTTTCAAGAGGAATCCCTCTCCTGAGGAGAACAGATTCCACCATGTGACCCATCTTACCGTATCCGCTTATTATAACTTTCATAAATGTTGATGTAATTGTCGATTGCCTTCTGAATGTCCGAAATCAGGATGTATTCTTCATCCCTGTGTGCGACCAGAACTGAACCTGGGCCGCAGATGATCTTCTTCTCGAAATTTGTCAGATGCGGAGCGTCGCTTCCGAATGACACGGGTTTGGTGGGGAAACCCTCCAAGGTGAAATATTCCGCCGGGGAATCTCCACCCCTTTCTTTCAAGAAGATCTGTCCCTGTTTTCGGCGAGCTTTCTCCCTCATCCATTCGCTGACCATCTCATCGGTCTTGAAGGTGGTCCTGAAGTACACCCTGCAGCTCAGTTCAGGGCTCAGGATGTTCTGGGGGTTGTCGCTTTTGAGGAGGCCGACATTGAAAGTGGTGCGACCGAGTACGGGGTCTGAGGGGAAGGATGCTCCTCTCAGGTCCTCCATGAAATCCACGAACATGTCCACTGCGCTTCTTCCATAGGAAGGATATCCCGAGTGGAAACTTTCACCCTTGAACACGACTTCAAAGGACTTGGTTCCCTTGGATGCGCTGACAAGATTGTTGTATGTTGGTTCCCCGACTATCACAAGCGGGGCCTTGAATGATGTCTTGGCGAACGCCTTGGCTCCGAAAGAGCCGGTTTCTTCACCACTTAATATAAGTAGTCCGAATCCGGTACGTCCCATCTGGGCGAGTCTCTGGCAGGCAAGATACATGGAGAAGAACTGCCCCTTGGCATCGCAGCTGCCTCTTCCTGTTATCCTGTCTTCTTCGAAAACCGGAGGTATGTAAGGAGGAACGGTGTCCATGTGGGAACAGAAGACCACCTCAGGAGTACCCCAACTGAAAAGGAGGTTCAGGGTTCCGTCTCCGACTTCCCAGCTTTCCTTCGAAGGAGCTTCCAGTCTCTCAAGAAGAAACATGGCAAGTTCCCTCTCCTTTCCGGAGGTGGATTCGATGGAAAGAATCTCCTTGAAGAGATCCATTTGAAGAAGATCGGACATCTGGATCGTTGTTTTGTTCCTGCAAATAGGGGCGTCAGACCCGTTTTATGCAAAAATAGAACTTTATTCAACAAAACAATACCTTGGCTCACTTTTTAACGAAATTTTTTGAATTATAACGTTTTATCTTATGAAATGGGTACTTGCTGACGAAATGATCACTTGAGAAGATGTGATATGACAATAATAATGGCGGGAATTGAAGGAGGTCTGAAGATTCTGCTAAAACAATGGAAGTTTCAGATATGTCAAGCAGGTTAATGTTGATTATTTTTGCACCGGACAAAAACGTACTTTTATGAAGCGAATAGTATTTTTAATGACCTTATTCCTGACCGTGCTCTCTTGCGGATCCTCGCAGAAAGTGTTATCAAGCCAGACAAGCGGAGAAACCATCGACATGGGTTATTCCTCTTCTTCCAGAAACAGCAATGCTTTCACTGTAACCGAGGTCACTATGACCGAAGCTGAGGAGCAGGTGTACAACAATATATTCGATTATCTCCGTAATAAAGTCCCGGGAGTGGAAGTGGGCAATACCCAGATGGCAGGGGACCGCCCCCATATCCAGATCCGCGGAAACCGCTCCATCCTCGGAAATGAAGGAGAACCGCTGTACATCGTAGATGGGGTTGAGTTCCCGCAGATTGATATACTCAAGCCCGATGAGATTTACTCTGTAAGGGTGCTCAAAGATTCTGCTGCGTCCTCGTACGGATCAAGAGGTGCCAACGGAGTTATTCTGTTTACAACCAAGGTGGCTCAAGAGGCGGCAGAGAGGGAAAAGGCGCAGCGCAAGGCTGAAAGGCAGCAAAGGAACAAGAAATAATTCCTTGACTGAGTGTTGGAAACAATAAATTCAGTATATTCGTCCAAACTGTCACATCCCCATTATGAGAAAATACTGTTTCCTTATTGCAGCCCTGGCGACTGCTGCGTTCCTTTCCAATGTGAAGGACGCCGATGCCCAGGTCGCCTCACGTGCTGATGAGGCCTTCCGGATGATCGCTGAAAATCCTGACCGTGCCGCCAACAATATGCATTCTTATGAATTCAAGCCGTTGGTGGACACCCGTACCCCGAAAGGATACAAAGCGTTCTACATCTCACACTACGGACGTCATGGCTCCAGGTATGAGCAGTCGGCTTCTTTCTCCAGAGCCGCATTGCAAGGATTCCGGAAAGCTGATTCATTGAATCTTCTTTCTCCTGCAGGAAAGGATCTCTATGCTCAGGTCCAGACCATCACTGATGAGCATGAGGGAATGGAAGGTGCGCTTTCGCCCAGAGGAGGAAGGGAGCATCAGACTCTTGCAACACGTATGGCGAGACGTTATCCTACCGTCTTCAATCAGAAAGACCGTAAGGAGGTTTCGTCATTCTCAAGTACTGTCCAGAGGTGCATTATAAGCATGGCGAATTTCACCAGCGCACTCAAAGGAGAAAACTCTGATCTTCAGTTCACATTTACTACGGGTCAGCGCTACATGAATTATCTGAGCCCTTCAATCAGGATGTCAAGAGGAGCGTTCTCCGGTAGGGGACAGGCCCCGCAGGAGCAGTATGACTGGAGCCGTTTCTTCTCTATCGTCTTCAGCAATCCCGCTGCCACTAGTGAGATCATTCCTGACCGTGAAGGATTCGTGAGGTCGGTTTATTCAGCCGGCGGCCTTTGCCAGGATCTTGACTTCCTTGGCTTTGACATATTCCGCACATATTTCACCCCTGAGGAGCTTACATATCTTTGGAAACGTCAGAATGACATGATCTACCTCATGTGGGGAAACTCCTTGGAGAACGGTGATAATGTACGCGAGACCCTTAAACCTTTGCTGAAGGATTTCGTGGATAAGGCCGATGCCGCTTTGGCATCCGGTTCTCATCGCTGCGCTGACCTTCGCTTCGGACATGATACCGGAGTGTTGCCTCTTGCCGCACTTCTTGGAATTGATGACCCCGACGGAAACCGCTTCTCAATGAATGACGCCCATGATTATTGGTTCTCCTTTGAGAGGGTTCCCATGGGCACCAATCTTCAGATGATATTCTACCGTAATAAGAAAGGTAATGTCCTGACCAAGGTTCTTTATAATGAGCAGGAAGCTCATTTCAAAGGCGTCAAACCCGTTGAAGGACCATATTACAATTGGAAAGATCTCCGCGAATGGTTCCTTTCCCTTTGTGACTGAAACGGTGAATAACTCATTAAAGATGAAGACGGCTCTCAATGAGGGTCGTCTTCGTTGTATTCCTCTTCGGGAACGTTATTCTTTTTCCAATGCCACAGTTTCCACCATCCGGCACTAAGGACATCGGCCATTGTAAGTGCTCTTCTCAAAGGTGACCGGAAATAATGGAGGTCGGGTCTATGGTGTTTGAAAATGACGGTGTATTCTTCGTCAGTCAATTTGAGCCCCCATTCTCCTAGAAGTTTCACGGAACGCCAAGGATGCCAGCCGCCTTTGTCGATCTTTCCCATATCATGGAAAATACCGATGATGACCTTGCTGTCGTATGGCTGGAAAGGAGCAAATAACCTCATCATCCTGTAGACCTCCAGAGAATGCTTGGCAAGTCCGCCCACATGATTGTGATGGCCGCCGGCTCCCCTTGTGAAGAAATCTGATGATTCCAGTTGTCGGATGACATCTTCCATCCCAGGACGTCCGGTAGATCGGAGTATGTTAGTGATTTTTACTTTGTTGGCCATGGCTTTTTTGTATGCTTTGTCTTCCTTCGGTCTGCAACCGATGGCGGTCAGGACAAGGATAATACACGAAAGTATAAATAAAAGCTTTCTCATTCAAGGCTCACTTAGCACTGCAAAGATATCATTTTTTGGATAGTTGTTCTACCCTATCATTATCTGATGACTTCCCACACCAAAAGTTACGAAGGCGTCAAATAATATTGTTTCCAACAATAATTGTCGCATGGAATTACGCCATTATACACCCTTATTGGCCATTTCGCACTTGAATCATAATGGCGTTTTGCTTATCTTTGTACATTATGCTGTCGGATGATAGAGTCCACATGAAACACTAGCGATAACTGAAATCATCAATAATCATATGAAAAAATCATTTGCACCTCTTTTCATCTTTGTGCTGCTGGCGATAGTCTCTTGCGGAAGCCCTCGTTACGCCAGTTCTGTCGTTACCACAAAAGTGTCTGACATCCCGGAATTCGCTTTCCTGAAGCCATGCGCCTATATGGTCCTGTATGATACTGATGGCGGTTATTATAACCAGGATAACACCGACATTGCCACGGATGTGATCACCAATATCATCAGTTCAGAGCGTTTCCCCTTCACTGATGTCATGGAGGCAGATTACCAAGGAGAAGACAAAGATGTGGTGGACTGGGCGAAAAACCTTATGGAAATGAAACAGGGCCAGCTGGACCGCATGCGTGTGCCCAAGTCTTTGCTCAAACGCATGGCGGGGGTTGATAACCGTTACGGAATCCTGATTTACTCAAGAGGCTATAACATGACCCAGGATGCATATAATAAAGAACGGGTGACCAAAGCGGCCTCCAAAGTCATTGATACCGCAGCAGAGAAACTGACCGGTATAGCCGGACTGACCAATCCCAGCAGGAGTTATATTCCAAGCGACCCGTACGGAAACAATATGTTTTGTGTCGTCATTGACAAGGAAACGGAGCGCATCATCTATTATGCGAAGCAGACGCCGACTTTCGCATCTCATCCCAAAGACAATGAAGACGTGAGCAAATTGCTTCACAAACTGCTTGCGGATTTCATCCGATAGTATACCGGAAATATCATCATAATCGCCAAGGGCTTCGTTCCTTGGCTTTTTTGTTTGTTGCAGTGTCATTAAGGAGTCAGCGGCAGAAAACGAAAGCGCTATAATAACCGTCGGCCAGTTAATTATAGCGCTTGTGATTCCGTTGGGATTCGAACCCAAGACCCACAGCTTAGAAGGCTGTTGCTCTATCCAGCTGAGCTACGGAACCAGTCCATTATTTTGTTTCGGGTTGCAAAGGTATAAACTTTCCCAAACTTTTCAAAAACAAGAGGAAGTATGCCTATGATTTCTTCTTGGAAGAAAGGGTCTCAAGCAACCAGACAAGGAAAATTCCGACGAAAGCCCAAATTATGGCACCCGTCACATGCATTTCTGAAGGGTCTGATCCGGAGAGGACGTTTCCTGCAGCAACGGCAGCCCTGTCATTCCAAGGCCAGACCTTTACGAGTGATCCTATCACGAATCCCACCAGGACAAGCATGGTCTGCCTTTCGAACTTGTCAAGCAGCCAATGGAGGAACTTCGAGAAAGCTAGGATTCCTACGACGCATCCTACACCGAATACAATCAGAACCGGCCAGTTCAAAGAACTCACGGCACTCATGATATAGTCGTATTTTCCGAAAATCAGCAATATGAAACTTCCGGAAACTCCAGGAAGTATCATGGTGCAGATCGCTATCGCTCCACAAATGAAGATGAACCACATGTCATCCGTGGTCTGTGTGGGCGAGAGTGTGCATATGGTTATTCCGAGGATCGCACCAAGAACAGCCCAACACACGTCCTTCCATTTCCAGTTCTTGACGTCCAGCAGCATCACGGTAGCGGATGCAGCGATCATTCCGAAAAAGAATCCCCATGTCTGGACAGGGTGAACATGCAGTACGTATTCCATAAGTTTGGCAAGCGAGAAGACGCTCACCAGAACGCCGATGGCGAGTGCAAGAAGGAACCTTCCGTCCACCTTTTCCCAGAAGCCCTTGAAGTCACCCTTGAAAAGAGTCTTCCATGTGCTTATCTCCATCAAGGAGTTGAGGCAGTTCACCAGCCTTGAGAATATTCCGGTAAGAAGGGCGATCGTACCTCCGGAAACGCCGGGTATTACGTTTGCGGCCCCCATACCGAATCCTTTGAGGGCCACAATTATATCATTCACGAATTTGTTCATGCTGTGATTGAGGGTTAGCCTACTTTGGCCAAATAGGTTTTGATTGCGTCGAAACTCTCTTTCTGTGTAAGTTTGCGGTCAGAGGGATCCGCGACCACCAGGTCGAAAGTGTTTCCGGGAAGCTGTACCCTTCCTATCTTGAATTTCGCCTGAGAACACTTGGCCATGAATTCAAGAGGATAGTCCGTCCCGTCGATGAGTGATATGAAAAGGTCGGGTTCGCTTCCCAGCATGATGTTGATCTTTTCATGGGAAGGTCTTCCGAACCAGTTGAGGTCCTTTTTCAGTACAGTCGTCTGGATGCTTGTGATAAGCCTCTCTTCTTTTCCGATCTTGCGGAAATCGAAGAAGAATATCTCGCCTTTGATACCGTTCTCACGGTAGAAGGCCATCAGAGCGTCTTTGCACCTGTCGCAGTAAGGGTCCATCGCGTCGACGAAAGCGACAGCGGAACGTGCCGCCTTGATCGGCATGAAACCTGTCGGTACAGTGCTCTGGTATTTCTGGATCTGCTTGCGGCGCAGATATTTCTTTATTAATTCAAACATGATCTCTCTACTTGCTTACTGCGGCGATGAGTTCCTTGATTTCCGCTTTGGCGTCCCTCCATCTCGGGACATCAATCTTCGTGCCTACCACCTCTACAACTTTAGCTGCGATAATCGATCCGATCTCACCGCATACTTTGAGAGGAAGACCGAGTGAATGAGCATACAGGAAACCGGCAGCGTAGGTGTCGCCGGCTCCGGTGGCGTCGACAGCGTTGGCCGGCCAAGGCTCAATCAGGTGGAATTCGTTTCCGGCCTGGACCATTGAACCTTCCTTGCCGATTTTGACGACTGCGATTTCACAGACCTTGGAGATGGCCTCAAGAGCCTTTTTGGGGGGCAACTTGGTGAAGGATTTCGCTTCGGTCTCGTTGGCGAACACTATGTCAACATAGTTTTCGACGAGATTGTGCAGGAAAGCTTCATTGGATTCCACGACATTGTATGATGCCATGTCTATCGAGATCTTGCATCCTGCGGCTTTCGCCATCTGGACAGCCTTCGATATGAGGTCCTGATTCTGTACCAGGTATCCTTCAATATGGAAATAGTCGTATCCTTCGAAATATTCGGGTTTGAGGTCCTCGGGTGTCATCTCAAGTGCGGCTCCGAGGTAAGAGGCGAATGTCCTTTCAGCATTTGCTCCGGTGATGAAGACCATGCTCCTTCCGGAGGCCTTGGTGCCGTAAAGCATAGTGGCGTTCACGCCGAACTGCTCCATCGTGCTCTTGAAAAGGTTGCCCAGTTCATCGTTCCCGATCTTTCCGATGTAGCCGGAAGGCATCCCGAAAATCGAAGTGCAGGTGATTGTGTTGGCGGCGGACCCTCCGGCGACATACTTCACTCCGAGTTCCTTGAGTGCGCTCCATATCTTGTCACCTGTCTCCATATCGACATGTTGCATGCTTCCTCTGGGGAGGTGGAACTCCTTCAGGAGAGTATCGTCCGGCAGTACTGCCAGAATATCGGTAAGGGCGTTGCCTATTCCAAGAATGGACTTCATCGGACTCTTGTTTTTTGTTCGTATGACACTATGCCAGAGATGATATACTCCGTGCAAAATGCAAAGTTAGCATAAAATTCAACTAGTTCCGCTCTTATGGTCTTGACTTTTGTCAAAATTAGCCAGTTATGATGTGAAAGTCCTTCCAAATCGCCTTGTGTCGGGGTCGGAGTCTTGCCTTTTGGACAAAAAGCACTACCTTCGTACTCCGTCTTGAACAGTGAAGGACCATGAAAGGAAGAACTAAAGAAATATTCAAGTACGCAGTTTCGGCTTTATTGGCCGTGGTACTGCTGTTCTTCTCGTTCAGGGGGGTCGATTGGGGGAACTTCTGGTCTGCCTTGAAAGCGTGCAGCTGGCGGTTCGTGCTTCTCTCGATGCTGATAGGAGCCCTGTCGTTCTGGATGCGTGGTCTCAGGTGGAGGGAACTCCTCCTTCCGATAGACGAGACAACCAGGAAGAGGACCTGTTTCAACGCCATCAATATCTCTTATGTGGTCAACATGGTTCTTCCCAGAGTCGGGGAAATCGTCCGTTGCGGATATATAAACAAGCATTCGGCACCTTCTGGTGACGGTCGGAGAAAGGCTACGGTTGACAAAGTCTTCGGGACCGTCCTTGTTGACAGGTTGTGGGATGTTCTGATGCTGGTTCTGATAGCTATTGCGGTTTTCGCACTCATGTGGGGCAAGTTCGGCTCCTTCCTCTCCAATCTCAAGTTGCCGTTCTCCTCAGGAGGGAATTCCACATGGATGCTGATTGCTTTGGCCATCCTTGCCGTAGCATTGTTCTTCCTCGCATGGATGATGCGTAACAAGGGAGGCTTTCTTTCGAAGATATGGGGCGTGGTCCGGGGCATATGGCAGGGGATAGGCAGCTGTCTTAAGATGAAATCCTGGTGGAAGTTCATTCTCTACACTATCGCTATTTGGGCTTGCTATTGGATGACCTCGTATACCATTGTTTGGGCAGTCCAGGGAATGGACACTTCCTCGTTGGATCCTTCCATGCTGGATTTCGTGTCAAGACTTCAGACTCTGGACGGGAAAGACGCGCTGTTCCTCATGATAGCCGGATCAGTGAGTTCCCTTGTCCCGGTACCGGGAGGGTTCGGTGCTTTCCATTATGTGGTTACCTTGGCACTTAGCACGATATACGGTATCCCCGCAGAAATCGGGATAATATTCGCGACTCTCTCCCACGAATCCCAGGCTCTCGTCCAGATAATCTGCGGCGGTCTTTCCTATGTCTACGAGAGCATTACAAAGCCCGGAGGAAGAACTGTCCGGGTAAAGACTTCTTGACGATCTTGATTGTTTTCAGCGGATTTTTACTACTACTGCCCCTCCCATCCCGAATTCATGGAACGGAGCGTCCCTCCACTCGCATCTCCACCATACCTCTTCGATTTCATCGATGATGGCCTTGCGCAGGATTCCGTCTCCTCCACCATGGATGAAGATGATTTCCTTCCCTTTCGAGCTTTCGTTATCCTCCATGACTTTCCGGAAAACGTTCATCTGGTAATCCAGGTATTTGCTTTGTGGCAGATCCGCAGAATGGGTGACAGCGTTCATGTGCAGGTCGACCGTGAGATATTTGCTGGATTTGCGTGATGAGGAACCTTTTCTTCTGAACTCTTCGCCCTTGTCTTCAATGAATGCTTCCCCGTTTCCGAAATAATCCTCAATTGTCGCATTTGATCCGTCAGCGGCCAATCCGGGACGTTTTTCGGAGGATTCTTTGCGGGGTTTCTTGCCTGGAGAGGGCAGCCTTTCATCGCTGAACTTGTCTTCAATGAAAGCGTCAGAATTCCTGAAATAGTCCTCTACAGTAGCGTTGGAGCCGTCAGCCATGACAGTATGGCCCATGGCTGCGGTGTCTTTCTTGGAAATGCCCCAAGTGGCGGAAGCCCTTTGTGCTCTCGCTTCTCTGATACGGTTTCCGGCCGCTTCCTCTCCTTCCTCCTTCTCCTTTTTGTGGAGCTGTTTGGAAAGGTCCTTCAGAGCCGACAGGTCGTTGAGGGTCTTTTTAGCCATCTATTTGAGTATGAGTTCGACCGGACAATGGTCGGAACCGAAGATTTCGTTATGGATGTCCGCGCTGACTATTCTGTCCTTGAGATTCTCCGAAACCAGGAAATAGTCGATGCGCCATCCGGCGTTCTTCTCCCTTGCCTTGAACCTGTATGACCACCAGGAGTATTTCACCTCATCGGGATGGAGGCTTCTCCAGGTGTCGATGAACCCGGAATCCAGAAGGACTGAGAACTTCTCCCTTTCCTCGTCAGTGAAACCTGCGTTCCGCCTGTTGGTTGAGGGGTTCTTGAGGTCTATCTCCTTATGGGCGACATTGAGGTCTCCGCAAACCACGACCCCCTTCTTGGCAGAGAGGGAAAGGAGATACTCTCTGAAAGAGTCCTCCCAAGTCATCCTGTAATCGAGTCTTTTGAGTTCGTCTTGGGAATTAGGGACATATACGCAGACAAGGAAGAAGTCCTCCATCTCAATGGTGACGACTCTTCCTTCTGTGTCATGCTCAGCTTTTCCTATTCCGTATGAGACCGAAAGGGGAGTGTGCTTTGTGTATATTACGGTACCGGAATAACCTTTCTTTTCGGCGAAATTCCAGTAAGACTCGTAGCCCTCGAATTCAAGGTCGAGCTGTCCTTCCTGCATCTTGGTCTCCTGCAGGCAGACGAAATCGGCGTCAAGTGATCGGAAAGCTTCGCTGAAGCCCTTCCCTTGGCAGGCCCTCAGGCCATTGACGTTCCACGAAATGAATTTCATCGGATAATAGAGTTGACGGTTATTCCATTGTCCACTCGGGACCGTTCTTGGTGTCCTTGACAGTTATTCCTATGGCCTTCAGATGATCCCTTATCGCGTCACTCTTCGCCCAGTCCTTGGCGGCCTTGGCTTCAGCCCTCTGCTCTAGAACCATGTCCATCAGTCCTGAAATCACTTCCTTGGCTCCTCCGTCTGAAGAAGTCTCGTCCTTCAGGGCGAAAACTCCGAAGACGATATTGTCGAACAGGTCGACCAGAGTCTGGAGATCCTCTTTCGAAAGGTTGGCCTTGCCTTCTTTGGCAGTGTTTATGATCTTCACGGCATCAAAGAAATGAGACAACGCTATCGGGGTGTTGATATCATCGCAGAGAGCTTCGTACACGCCTTCAAAAATCGCCTTTACGGTTTCGGAGCATCCTTCCTCCGGAGCATCGGGCGCGACAGAATCGAGAAGCTCACCGTATGCCATGGCGGGAGCGGGATTTCCTTCGGTGCCTTTTACCGTGCTTTCCACACCCTTGGCTTTAGCCAGGGAGACAAGGTCCTTGTATGCCGCCAGAATCCTCTTGAGTCCTTTCTCTGCTGCCGAAAGCGCCTCGTTCGAGAAATCCAATGTGCTGCGGTAATGGGCCTGGAGGATGAAGAAGCGGATGGTCATCGGGGAGTAGGCCCTCTCAAGTTTGGGATGATTGCCTGAGAAGAGCTCGGGAAGAGTGATGAAGTTCCCGAGGGACTTGCCCATCTTCTGACCGTTGATTGTGATCATGTTGTTGTGCACCCAGTAATGGACACCCTGGGTTCCTCTTGAAGCCACGTTCTGGGCGATCTCGCACTCATGGTGGGGGAACATCAGGTCCATTCCGCCTCCATGTATGTCGAACTCGTGCCCGAGGTATTTCTCACCCATGCAGGAGCATTCGAGGTGCCATCCCGGGAATCCTTCTCCCCAAGGTGAAGGCCATTTCATTATGTGCTGAGGTTCAGCTTTCTTCCAAAGGGCGAAGTCGAAGGGAGCCTTCTTGTCGCTCTGGCCGTCAAGAAGACGGGTACCTTCCCTGGTTTCGTCCAGGTTCCTTCCTGAGAGAATGCCGTAGCGGTGGTACTTGTTGTACTTTTCGACATCGAAATAGATGGATCCGTTGCTTTCGTATGCGAATCCCGCATCAAGGATCTTCTGGACTGTGCCGATCTGCTCCACGATATGGCCTGATGCCCTGGGCTCGATGGAAGGAGGGGCGACGTTCAGAAGCCTCATCGCCTCATGGTAGCGGAGGGTGTAAGTCTGCACCACCTCCATGGGCTCGAGCTGTTCGAGCCTTGCCTTCTTCGCTATCTTGTCCTCACCTTCGTCAGCATCGTGCTCGAGGTGTCCCACATCTGTGATGTTGCGTACATACCTTACCTTGTATCCGAGGTGCCTGAGAAGCCTTTGGAGAACATCATAAGTTACTCCGGGACGGGCATGCCCCAGGTGGGCGTCTCCATAAACGGTAGGGCCGCAGACATACATTCCGACATGGCCGGGATTGATCGGAACGAACAGTTCTTTCCTGTGGGAAAGTGTATTTACCAGAAAGAGATCTTTCATGTTGGGAGTATTTTCAAAACAACTTGGCCTGACGTGTGCTCAGCGGATGATTTCCGGTACAGTCAGAAGCCTCAGCTGGCGAAGATACGAAATTCGGCGGGAATGCAGAAAAAGAGATAGCACAATATTTGCAAAAGCCATGTAAAGGACCCATAAAAACAATTCAGCCATGAGAACGAGACAGATTATCGCGACAGCTGCAGTTGCTTTGGCGCTGGCGCTTTCCGGCGTTCCTCTTGGAGCGCAACCGAGGACAACCACGCCCCATAGGCCAGGTTATCCTGCGGGCAGAACCGGGAGAGATTATCCCGGAAGGGACATGGGTTATCCCAGGCGTCCGGTTTCACTTGCTCCCCCGGAGTTCTATTGGGGAATAGATATAGGCATGACGATCTCCAGAATAAAATCCGATGATCCTTTCTATAACGCCAACCGTGTCTACAATGGAGTTTACGCGGGATTGTACGGAGCTACACCGGTATATCAGGGATTTCCGCTGTGCGTACAGTCCGGACTGTATTTCGTGCAGAAAGGTGGTCAGCTCAGGAACGGTGACATGTCCTACAACCTCAATTACATCGAGATTCCCGCCCTTGTGCGTTATAGGGGCATTTTCGACATTGGCTCCTTCCAGCCTTATGCCGGATTCTACTTCTCCGAGGGTGTGGGCGGAAAAGTGAGGGACTACTCCGTTTCCCGTGTTTATGCCCCTTTCGGAGACAGGTATTTCAGAAGATTCGACAGCGGTCTCCGTATCGGATGCGCGATGCAGCTCGCGTTCATATATCTTGAAGCGGGATATGATCTCGGGTTCGTCAACATCGGCTACGATGATCTGACATTTACGAGAAACAGGACCGCGTATCTGAACATAGGGTTCAGCTTCTGATGACCCTGTCCGATTCTTTGCGATTGACTGAGCCGTGCGATGAGTGATGTGACCCCCGAAAGTTGGACGGTTTAACATTAGTTACGAGGCCTTAGATTGGAAGAGAGCTCGGTATTGCACCGGGCTCTTTCCGTTTAGCCTCAGTTTGATTCTATCGTTGTTATAGTATCGGATATACTTCCGAAGCGCTATCTTGAAC
>JAEEGL013394930.1_pt1 | contig 32039 bp, 13 predicted proteins | sample 9134231 | NCBI WGS metagenome assembly JAEEGL01 (sample SAMN16246548, study PRJNA631951) | gut metagenome | biome: gut microbiome; feature: rumen; material: fiber-attached | host: Bos | place: Iran: Karaj | collected 2018-10 | reverse complement strand
CGGCCAACAGCTGCACCGATTACAATAACGATTCGATCGCTCACGAAGCATATGGTTGTATCGACAGCGATAAATACGCGATTTGCTACAACGGTACGCTGAATGCAGACCTGAGCGATACATGCGCGTTCCCCAATGCAGTCTCTGGCTGCAACAAAGGTGTATGCTACATCGTCAGATGCAACGATGGGTTCTATCAGGATTCGAACGGCGTTTGCCAGCCGCAGGCATGCGAACCCAATTCGGTGGTTTGCGAATCAGGCATTCTGCAGACCTGCAACGCAGACGGTTCGGATTATGTGTTGGAGGATTGCCCGGCGCGTGCGAATGCAACCGCCACGTGCAATGGCAATACATGCGCCGATGTATGCAACGAAGGTTATACGGATGTTGACGGCGTTTGCACCGCAATCGTTTGCGCCGTAAACGAAAAGAAATGTGATGATGAAGGCACCAACGTTCTGATTTGCAACAGCACGCGCACCGGATTTGATACGCAGATCTGCTCGACAGATGTTGCAAATGCAGTTCCGGTCTGCACCGAAGACTTCGATTGCAGCTATAAATGCAGCGCCGGATCCTCTATGGTCGATGGTGCCTGCGTGGCACAGACATGTACCGAAGGCCAGGTGATTTGTAATGATACAAATGATGGTCTGATGGTTTGCAAGGCCGATTTGACCGGATTTGAAGCGGGCGAACCGTGTGATGCTCCTGCAAATGCAACCGCAACCTGCGCCGATGGCGAGTGCGGATTTGACTGTAACGACGGTTATGTGAAGAATACACCGGAAACCGGCTGCGATCGCGAAATCGCCGGCTGCAACTTCCAGTGGATCGGTGACAACACCGCCTATGGTTATGTGTCGCTCAACGGCAAAGAGGCTTCGGATTACAACGGCCGCGTCGTTTGCATCGATAAAGCCAACAGCGAGAATGTATACAGAGTTGACGGCGAATACTTTAATCTCAACGGCGCGAATGCGCAGTTCAAAGTTGCCGATCTTTCGAGCCTTGATCCCGCTAACTACCAGTGCACCTTCGAGTTCAAGCTCGCCGAGAGCAATACCTGGTTTGCTTGCCAGGGTGTCGACAGCAACTGGGCCGATCCAATTCTGGTCGATAACAACGAAGCTTCGGTTCTGCCCGCAAGCGGCTGGTATCGCGATTACACCATTCAGCTTTGCTCGCCGGATTCCCGCATTTGCGAAGGCGCCGACAGCTACAAGGTCTGCGCATCAGATGGTATGAGCTATGGTGATGCCCAGAGCTGTCCGACCGATCCGCATGGTGCTGCTATTTGTTCGGGGGCTGGCGCATGCAGTTTGGATTGTACATCGCCCTATGTTCTGGAAGGCAATAGCTGCGTCTGCACCGGCGATTACGTCGTGAGCGGCGATAACTGCATCGCCAGATGTTCTGCGGCGGATAACAGCTGCAGCGGTGACGTTTACAACCAGTGCAATACAACGACCGGCCTGATGGAAACCGTGAATAAGCCTGGTGATTTGTACATTTGCACCAATGATGGCGGCTGGACTGAAGTGGAATGCCTGGCTGCAAGCGATTGTACAGCACCTGACCACGCGACCATGGCCTGCAACAGCAACAGCTGCGAAATCGCTTCGTGCGAAGGCAACTGGATCCCGGACGGCAGCGCATGCGTTTGCACCGGCGATTATGTTGCAAGCGGCGATGATTGTATCGCCAGATGTTCTGCTGCGGATAACAGCTGCAGCGGTGATGTCTACAACCAGTGCAATACATCGACCGGCCTGATGGAGACCGTGAATAAGCCTGGTGATTTGTACATTTGCACCAATGACGTCGGCTGGACTGAAGTGGAATGCCTGGCTGCAAGCGATTGTACCGCACCTGCCCATGCGACCATGGCCTGCAACAGCAACAGCTGCGAAATCGCTTCGTGCGACGGCAACTGGGAAGTCGATGGCAATGCCTGCGTCTGCACCGGCGATTACGTCGTGAGCGGCGATGACTGCATCGCGATTTCTTCGGTTACCTGCGAACACAATGGTATGGATTATCTGGTTGGTGAGCATGTCTGCAACGCAGATGGCAAGACCCCGATGATTTGTACAGCCAACGGCGTGTTCCTGGCCGATGGCTCCTGCGAGTTTGCCTGCGAAGCCGGTGCATGCCGTGACGCAAGAACTTGCACAGGTCTGGACAATACAACGGTTGCGCACAATACGGCGGGCTGCAAAGACGAAACGACCGTTGCCACATGCATTGATGGTGCATGGGATACCGATAATGAGACGATTTGCGATGTCGATAATGCGGTGAACAGCTGCAACACATCGACAGCAACATGCGAATTTGAATGCAACGATGGTTTCACCGAGAGCAACAATGCCTGCGTACGCGATATCGCCGGCTGCAACTTCCAGTGGATTGATGCGAACGGCGCTTATGGCTATGTGTCGCTCAACGGCAAAGAGACTTCGGAATACAACGGCCGCGTCGTTTGCATCGACAAAGCCGACAACGCGAATGTGTTCAGGGTAGACGGCGAATACTTTAATCTCAACGGCGTGAATGCGCAGTTCAAAGTTGCCGATCTGTCGAGCCTTGATCCCGCCAATTACCAGTGCACTTTCGAGTTCAAGCTTGCGACGAGCAATACCTGGTATGCTTGCCAGGGTGTCGACAGCAACTGGGCCGATCCGATTCTGGTCGATAACGATGAAGCTTCGGTTCTGCCCGCAAGCGGCTGGTATCGCGATTATACCGTCCTGCTTTGCTCGCCGGATTCCCGCGCATGCGAAGGCACCGACAGCTACAAAGTCTGCGCATCCGACGGCATGAGCTATGGCAATGCCATTGCGTGCGATCCGGCACCTGCAAATGGTTATGTGACATGCACTGACGCTGGTGTGTGCGGATTTGATTGCGACCAGGATTACGTCAAGGATGGCAACAGCTGCAAAGCTACATTCTGTGTCGATTATATGGGTAATCACATCAATAACGGCGATGAAGGCTGCAACACCGAGTTCTCGAATGATATTTGCAATAACGGTGAATGGGGTAGCATAGGCGATTCGTGCGAATTCGGTTGTGATATCGATACTGCAGATTGCAAGAGTCCCGCGAATTGTACAGATTACAATCAGACATCCATTATACACCTCGAGTTGGGCTGCTATTCGGCAACCGAATTCGGTGAGTGCTATAACGGTGCAATGCGAGAAGCCACACCATGTGCAGTTGAAAATGCATCCGCAGTTGCATGCTCCGGAGCCGGAAATTGCGTCGCAACCGCATGCAATAATGGTTACCATATGGGCAGCGGGGCAACAGCTGGTGAATGTATTGAGAATGTATGTGTACCAAACTCTGTGACATGTGAAGGTGATGCCGTTTATTACTGCAATGCAGATGGCAGTGATTATGCGGATGCGGTTGAATGTGAAGCAAAATCCAATGCGACCGCGACTGCAGTTTGTGCAGATAATGCATTCACAGGTTGCACATATGAGTGCAATACGGGATATGTTTGGGAGAATGGCGTTGAAAATTCCACTTGTGTTGAAGCTGCGACACTGTTCTGTACCGATGCCGTGAACAATGCACAGGTTGCGAGCAACGAGTATGGTTGTGCCACTGCAACTGCGGTTGCCAAATGTATCAATGGTGTTTGGGATACAGATGTCACTCAGTGTGCAGATTATCTGGAAGGTGAGATTCCCGCACATGCATCCGCCGTATGTGATCCGACCAATGTCGGGGAATTCTGCGGATATGTATGTGACGAGAACTATATACCTTCGGGCAACATGTGCGTGCTCGCAGGCTGTGATTTCAATGGTTCGTTTATTTCGGACGGCACATTGGTTTGCATCGATGATAACACCATCGGTATGTGCGACAATGGTTCGGTTGGAACAATCGATACCTGTGCATCCGGCTTTAAATGCGATCCCAGCACCGTCAATTCTGCAGAAGTATGTACAGATCCAATTGACAGCTGTTCAACCGTCTCGGATTGTTCAGATTCCTACAACGCCTGTATTGCCAACGAATGCACGACAGTCGAATGCTATAATTCCGGTGATGAAGGCTCCTACAGCGAAGGCGCATATGGTGCATGGTGTGATGATAATCCGCACTACATCTGGAAATCCTGCATCAATCATCAGATTGTAGAAACCAAATGTCATTGGGGTACCTGCAGTGCAGACTGTGAACAGGAAACATGCACCGATGGCAATTATGATCCCTACTGCCGTACTGCTGGTGATAACCGCACCGTGGCGATTTATTGCCACAACGGTTTGGTTCAGGTTTCCCATGTCGATTCATGCTTGGAGCTCACTGGTGAGAATAATCAGGCTGCCAATTGTGCATCCGGTAACACCTTCATCGAGGGAACCGGAAAGAGCATTTGCGTAGATGGTGATATCTCGCTGACGTCATCTGATGGATGCCATTCGCACGACGACTGCACCGATCCCAATGCGCCCGCTTGCATCAATGGTGAATGCAATCTTTGCACATCAAACGATGAATGTGGTGACGGCTTTGTCTGCAATGAAGATACGATGGCTTGCGATCCCGCCCCGGCTCCTGAATGCGAAAGCGGTCAGACCAAATGCGGTGATGATGGTAATGTTTATACCTGCGGCGCTGATGACAGATGGGGTGCTAGTGCTACTGAAACTTGCAGTAATGGCTGCATGAGTGGTACTTGCTTAACTGAGGTGACATTAGTTACTTCAACAGACAGTACTTTTACTGATCTTGAACAACACTTCAATATTAGTGGTACTAAAACATCTTATTCTGCAATTTGGACAGGCAAAGAAAGTGGTAATTATCCAAATGTTGTTTTTAAAGGTGCTGAGTCAACAGCTAACGAACCTCATTCTATAGCATTAACTGCAAATCAGGATGGTTACTTTGATGTTACATCTTTGAATGGCATAGGGACTATTGTTGTTAATATGATTGGATGGAGTGGTAGTACTAATGCTGAAATTCAGATTATCGTCGATGATGTTGTTGTAGAAACAGTCGAGAATACTTCTTCAAATGTTGGAGAGGATATATCAACGAGTGTTGATGTTAATAATCCAGATGCTTCATCATTTTCGATTAAGACAGTAGCAACAAATGGCAGTGGAAATGCAAAGGGTCGTGTTAGGCTAAATAGTGTTTCATGGACAACTGTAGTGAATAGTAATCCATAATTACATTTGTTTAATCAGTTCAAACCGCCCCAAATCGGGGCGGTTTTTTTTTGCGCGGTTTCGGCGTTTTGGGGGCGGTCGCATCGCGCCGTTGCGCCCCGTTGGGCGGGGGATGGTTTTCTGTCGCCCCATCGGGGCTAAAATATTGGGGATTCCATTTTCCGGGGGGGCGCTGGCGCTCCACCCCCGGCTGAATTCTGTCGCCCCATCGGGGCTTTCATCGCAAGCAGTACATCCCCTTATCACCCCATCGGGGCTAAAATATTGGGGATTCCATTTCCCGGGGGTTCCGCTGGCGCTCCACCCCCGGCTGAATTCTGTCGCCCCATCGGTGCTTTCATTGCAAGCATCCAACAGGATTATTGAGGGGGGGGCGTCGCGCCTTTTCGCTCCGTTGGGCGCGTGGTGGTGTGCTCACTTTGCCCGTAACAGCTCAGTCCTAAGCTTGATTAGAGGTCAGCCATGGTCAAACATGCGGCCGTAGGCCGTCATGATGAGCTAACGACTTACCCGACGACACGATGTCGGCGGGGCCCGAGATGAGCACCGTCCGGTGAACGGTGCGAATCGAGAGGCCAGTGAGCAAATCAAATGCGCAAGTCGAAGCGCCATGCGCGAGAGACGCTGCGGATTTGATATTGCGAACTGTGGAACAAGGGGCGTTCGCGGAACAACGCCCCTTGCCGCCTGCGGCGCGTAGCCGCGCAAGCATGTGCTTACGGCGCAAGCCGTCCAAAAAGGGAATAGCGGTCGAACCGTAACCTTTGCCCGTTTAATTCCCTGATTTCACGTTGCCAATCGCCCCAAAACAGTTTAAACTGCGGTATTGCTGTGGTTTTTACAGCATTCGGATTGGCGGAAATGACGATGGCGAGCAATTCAATCGCATTTGGAATACACAGAGAAAAGACCTATGGCTGGGTCGAAAGCCGCAATGGCTGGGTGATTACCTGGCTTGAAGATGCGGGTCTGTGCAATGCCATCCGCCAGGAAGCGGGCAAAGATATCCGCATTCTAAAGAACGACGGTCTCACCTATCGCTATTGGGTGGTGGATAAGGCGCATTTTGACAATATCCGCAATCTGCTGGATGCGCTCGGATACCGCTCGTTTAATCAGCCTGCGGCTAATTCGCAGCAGGCGAATGCTGCGCAGCCCAAACCGCAGCAGGCGAATGCGGCTGTATCACAGCATATGCCGGTTCAATCGGCTGCTGTGCAGCCCGAATCGCAGCGTCCCGTGACGACGGTGCCGTTTCGTGCATCATCGCCTGCGGCTGCGGATGTTTTGGAGGCCAGACCATCCAAATCCAAGGGCTCAAAAGTCTATTCGGTGAGCGAAATCAACACGGCGTTCAAGGAAGCGCTGCGCAAACACCTGTCGACCGAGGTTTGGGTCGAGGGCGATATCGTCGATTTTAAATACAGTGAGGCTGGAAAAGGCTATTATTTCTCCCTTGCAGAAAAGATTAATAAAGACGACACCGCACCGGTAAAGGCTTCGAAAGATATCAAAAAAGACAGCTATATCGTTGACTGCATTATCTGGAAAAACACCTGGCCGCGCATCATATCCGGATTGTCCGAAGCCGACAGAAATAAGATATGCAATGGCACGAGAGTGCGGATGCGCGGGCATTTCGACAGCTATATCTATACCAACAGGCCGAGCCTGATTATTTCCGAAATCGATCTATTTTTCGAAGAAGGTGAATTTTATAAAGAGAAAATGATCATCGAGAGCCGGTTGCAGGAACAGGGCATTCTGGAGAACAACCGCAATCTGCCGATGCCATTTTTGCCTTTGCGTCTGGCTGTGTTTTCGAATGAATCGTCGGCGGGATGGGGTGATTTTATCAAGAAAATCCACGAGTCGATGTTTCCCTTTGACATTACGATATTTCCGACGGCTTTGCAGGGGAAGATGCTTGAACCGACGATGATGCGGGCTTTTGAGCAGCTTGAGCAAACCGGTTATGATAAGTTTGATTTCGGTCTGATTTTGCGCGGCGGCGGTGCAACCAAGGATTTGTACGATTTTAACAACTATCGCATTGCCGAATTCATTGCGCGGTGTCCGCTGAAGTTTCTGGTCGGCGTCGGTCACGAGAGGGATACGACAGTTCTGGACGATATCACGTCGGTGGATTTGATTACGCCGACCGATGTCGCTGTATACATTGTCAGAATCATATCCGATATATACAATCGTCTCGAAACCGCGCGTCAGAATCTGCCGCTTTATACAAACCGGAATCTCGAGCGCATGCGCAGCAGGCTTTCGCTGCTTGGGGAGCAGAGCAGAAGTCTGGCTTTGGCGGGGGTGCACAGAGCCGAACGGATGCTGGATGGATTCAGAAAAACGATAGAGAACGACGTCAAAGATAGTTTGAAATCGCGTTCGTTTGCATTGCAAAAGTATCGGTCGGATTTGGAAACACTTGCGACGATGAAGCGCAATGAGATGCAGAATCAGCTGAAATCGCTGCGTCAGTCGCTGAACCATGGTTTTGAGCAGAATTGCGATCGCTGCCGCAGACAGCATGAATCGTATAAATCCACAATCGAAACGCTGTGCGACGGCGTGATAAATCGCGAGCGGACGAAGCTGCAGAATTATACCGTTCGTCTGAATGAGAGTGCTGGCGAGGGCATTCGCAATGCAGGAAAGAAAGTGGCGCAGTATAAAGAGATGCTGAATCTGCTGCGTCCGGATGAGATATTAAAGCGAGGCTTTGTAACGGTGAGCGATTCATCGGGACACCGCGTGACCGATATTGCGCAAATCAAAGCTAACGACAGCCTGAGCATCTGCTTTGTGAACGGCAGGGCAGAGGTCACCGTCGACAAAATCGCACAAAAAGAATAGCGGCGCTGCCGTTTATACATAAGGAGCAGACAGAGATGTCGGACGAAAACCAGAATACAACGTATGCAGCGGATATCGAGCGGATTGAGCAGATTATTGAGAAACTGCGTCAGAACGACTGCGATATCGACAAGATGCTGGAATATGTGACCGAAGCAACTGCGCTGCTGGAGAAATGCCAGCGAAAGCTCGACACGACCGGTGCCAGGATTCAGAAAGCGCTGATGGATTTGGATACGGCATCGAAAGCACCTCAGGAATCGCCGTTTTAGAATTGCCGCATATCATTGAGGTGGGATGATATTATTGCCGCGCGTATCGCAGATAGCGCGGCAGCGATGCGTATTGCGGCTGCAGGCCGCAATAGCAGCGCAATACCACATATCAAAACGCGACGAACGTTAAGCCGGATGTGCTGACGCGGATGCGCGCAACAGATGGATAGAGGATGATGAGATTACGAAAACACTTGATTAGCTGTGCAGCCGCGATATGCATGCTGTTTGGCGCTCAGAGCTCATTTGCCCAGGAGGAACAGATGCCCGTTCAGGTTCAGGAAAACGTTAAGATTCCTTTTGAAGAGTTTACGCTTGAGAATGGGTTGCGCGTTTTTTTGCTCAAAGACAACTCGCTGCCGATTATTTCGGTGAACCTGTGGTTTAACGTGGGATCGAAGGACGAGCAGGAAGGGCGGACGGGGTTTGCGCATCTGTTTGAGCATCTGATGTTTATGGGGACCGACAAGGTGCCGAACATCGATTTGCTGCTGGAGAGCGGCGGCGGTTCGAACAACGCGTCGACGCGTGAGGATGTGACGAATTATTACACGGTGGCGCCCGAGAATATGCTTGAGATGGTGCTGTTTATCGAGTCGGACCGGTTTGCGCATCTGGCGGACGCGATGACGCAGGAGAAGCTGGACAGGCAGCGGGATGTGGTGCTGAACGAGCGTCGTCAGACGCTGGAGAACCAGCCATACGGGAAGCTTTGGCTGGAGATGCCGTCGGCGATGTATCCGGCGGATCACCCGTATGCGCATCCGGTGATTGGGTCGTCGGAAGATATCCGCGCGGCGAAACTCGAGGACGTGATTGCGTTTTTCAACACCTATTATGTGCCGGCGAATGCGACGCTTGTGGTGGGCGGTGATTTCGATTCGGCCCGTGCGCGATCGCTTGTGGAGAAGTATTTTGGGGCGATTCCGAAGCGTCCCGAGCCGCAGCACCGCGCGGTGCCTCAGGTCGTGAAGCCGACCAAGGCGCGTCTGACGATCGAGGACGAAGTCCAGGTGCCGCGTCTGACCATGGTTTTCCACTCGCCTGCCGTGATGGCGCCCGGCGATGCCGAGCTCGATATCTTTGCGAATATTCTGTGCAAGGGCCAGAATTCGCGGCTCGTGAACCGGCTTGTCTATGAAAAGCAGCTGGCTTCGAACGTGTCGTGCGGCCAGATGTCGGGACTTGCATCGCTGTTTTTGATCGACGCTCTGCCGCTGCCCGGCGTTTCTGTCGAGACGCTTGAGGCCGAAATCCTCGACGAAATGAAGAAAATCGTGGCCGACGGCGTGACCGAAAAAGAGTTCAATCAGACCAAAAATGGCATCGAGACGGCGTTTGTGATGCAGCTGCAGTCGATTGGTTCGCGCGCCGACAGCTTTAACAGCTATGTATTCTATTCCAACGGCCAGACGAATTTCCCCGAGGGCGATTTGAACCGTTACCGCAAAGCGACAATCGAATCGATGATGGCGACCGTGCGCGACCTGTTCTCGGATGACAGCCGCAGAAGCTCGCTCATCGTCGTGCCGAAGGCCGATAACAAAGCCGAGGTAAAGCCATGAGAATGCGCATTATTCTGTTGTCTGTCCTTTTAGTTTTTATCACAACCGCCTGTAAATCGAAGAAAGTCGAAGTTACAGCCCAGCCAGTTGAAGCCGAAAACCCAATGCCCGCGCCAAATAACGAGATAAAGAACGATTTTGATTTGCCCGAGATTCCGCCTGCAAAGCTGTTTCAGCATGTGATGCCCGAGCGGTTCAAGCTGGATAACGGGATGGACGTCTGGTACGTGTACAATCCGATGGTGCCGCTGATGAGTTTCAAGGTGGTGTTTGAGCAGGGGGCATTTGACGATCCGGCCGAAAAGGCGGGTCGGACGGCGTTTGCTGCGGCGATGCTCAAAGAAGGCGCGGCCGGCAAATCTGCCCAGCAGATTTCGGATGATATCGAATACATCGGTGCCACGCTGTCGCCGAACGTGACGAAGGATGCGTCGTCGATTACGCTTCAGGTGCTGACGCAGTTTTTCGACCGCGGGCTCGACATTCTGTCGGATATCTGGCTCAAGCCCGATTTCAGTCAGGAATCGTTCGACCGCATGCAGAAGATTGTCCTCAACGGCATCAAGCAGCGCGAGGATTCGCCGGGGACAGTGGCGAAGCTGGCGGCGGCGAGCGCGTTTTATGGGGAGGATCATCCATACGGGCGTTCGATTGACGGCTATCTCGATACGGTTTCGGCGCTAACGGTGGACGATCTGCGCGCGGCCTACCAGTCGGTGTTCTCGGCCGATCATGCCGCGATTATCGCGGTCGGCAACATCGCGACCGATGCGTTCAAAGCGAAGGTGAACGAGCGATTCGGCAAGCTTCCGATCGATGCGCAAAAGCCGCAGCCCAAGCTGATTTCGGTGCCCGAGCCCGAACACAAGCAGGCCGTGGTTATCGTCGACAAGCCGGGTGCGCCCCAGACCGTGATTCGCATCTATCAGCCGGCCGTTACGGCGCCGTCGCTCAAGACGCTGCCGTGGCAGTTCGTGAACATCCCGTTCGGCGGCAGTTTCACGAGCCGTCTGATGCAGAATATCCGCGAAGACAAGGGCTATTCCTATGGCGCGAATTCCGCCGTGATTCCTCAGAAATTCAGCGGCATTTTCCTGTCGACATCGTCGGTTGAGACCGCGGTGACCGGCGCGGCGCTCAAGGAATTCATCGCCGAACTCTCGCGTCTGCCCAAGGGCGATTTCACGCAGGAAGAGTTCGAGCGCGCCCGCGAGACCTGGAAATCTGAGCTCGTGCAGTCGTTCGAGACGCAGGCCGGTGCGCTGGCGACGATTTCGGCGCTCTATCTCAATCACAAGCCCGTCGAAGCCATCAACGATTTCGCGCGCCAGATTCAGACCCTCACCCTCGATGATTTCAACAATTTCGCCCGCGAATTCCCGACGCTCGATACCGCAACCATCGTTCTGGTCGGCGATAAAGCGGCGATTCTCGATCAAATCAAGGATCTCAATCTGCCTGCGCCTACCTATCGAAATGCCGAAGGCAAGCTGATTCAGTAGTTATTTGGTGAGGGGGCTGTGCCCCCTGCGCGGCTATTGGCAAGCCAATACGCCGCTACCCCCGGTGCGGGGAGATCTTTGGCATTGCCCCCGCAACGCCCCGGTTCCTTCATTACCCGAGTTCATACCCATTATGATGCAGCTCACAGGTCATCACATACATCACGCCACTATCAACCATCAGGAATGTGATATCATTCGGGAGTATCTCGTCGTCGGCCAGATTCTGGTGCACGAATGCGTGATTTCAAAAGACGCCAAAACGCAGACCCGCGAATTGCAAAAGCTGGATGCGGTTTGTTCTGCCAGCATGTTCCAGCCGCTTCTGGAGTGCATTCGGGCGTTCGACGATGCGGGACGCTGCGAAATCCTCATGGAAATCCTGCCGTTCGATGTCTGCTGTACGCATATCATCAGCCCCGATGATAAAGTATTGCAAACACACTACTGGAATATGACGTATTCCAAAGACGGCTATATCCAGCTGTCGCTGTGGGATTTCTATACTTTGGGCATTCCGGATCACGAGCCATACGATTATATGGTCTTTCACATGCAGACGCTGGCACATGAAATCAATTGCCAGGTCTCTGAAAAGATCAATTTCGCCTTCGATCCGGTTACAGCCAGAATCAGTTTTAATCTGCTGGAATGGCTGATGCAGCTGATTCTGTCGAACCATCCCGAAATGCACGGTGAGATCAGTCCGGCATTTTTCAAGATTACAAACAAGGAAAATGCCATCTGTGTGCAATACGATCGTTCGGAACCATTCAGCGGTATGTGTGCCGGTCTGGTGCCCCGCGGGCCGATTACTTCCCATAGTTTCTATAAAGATACAAACGAGATCACCAGAAACAATGCGGCACAGCCGGTTTCGCCGTCTGTTCCCCGCCAGAATCCGACCGACAGCGGAGCGCTCAATACATCGGGCAAATCGGCCGAAGGCAGGGCTGTCGACGATGCGGATGACGATGATGAAGAAGCCTTTTGGTCGCTGACCGATTTGTCGGGCATGAATGATGTGCTGGATTTGTCGGAAGTGATGCTGGGGGAGGCTCAGAAACCCGCGATCGTCGATTCCAACAAGGGCTGCATCACGCTCGAAGCCTTGCATAATACCATTCGCGAGGGCAAAAAAATCGAGCCCGAAATCGCTTCTCTTGTACTCGACGAGGTGCGCGCCAATCTGCCTCCCGAAATGTATAAGGCTGCATTGTACTTTTTGTATGTCTGCGACAACAGCCTCGCACAGCATCTCATCTTTTCGATTATAGAATCCGATATATCGAAATGCTCAAGCTTCTTTGTGCTGTATATATTGTATGAATTATATACTTCACAAAAGAATGACAATATGCGCATTGCGACACTGCAGCGGATTATCCGGTGCTGTCACTCCGAATCCCATTCCTATATCAAGTTTTCGCTGATATATATCGATTTGGTCAGCGAGGCACATGGGCTGTTTGAACAGGCGGTGCGGCTTTTGAACGATCTGCATCCCGTTGTACAGTCTGTGGGCAGCATAGAGGAAAAAATAGCATTTGCGCAGTCCTGCCGGCATGCCGAATATCTGGAAGGTGCCATCTATGCGCTGTACGATTTTATCAACCGGGCTTCTTCGTCGGAGGATATCATCAGTCTGGTTTCGGCACTGGTGCCCATCATGGTCGATGCACATGTATCGATTCCACGGATAGAAGAACTCGGCAATTTCATCTTCGAAACGATTCCGGATCACGCCGATTTGCTCATTCCGCTCATTCAGTATCTGATTTCGGCCGGTGAATGTATCCATGCTTCACAGATTTGCCAGGCTTGCCTGAACAAATCCATGCAATACTGGATGATGTTCCAGAATATGGAGCACTCGCTGCTCGATATGAAGAGCAAACTGCGCTGCGGCTATTACCACGACAAAGCGCTCCAGTTCGCGTGTCTGCTCGAAGATCTCTACGAATCGATTGGCTATTCGGCGTCGTTGTACAACGTATTGAGCCAGCACTTGCTGCTCGAACCGGCTGCCTTCAGCATTTTGAGCCGGATGCTGCCGTTTTTGGAAATCGGGCATGCGCACTTCGAACTGGCGCAGGTGTGCATGGAGTTTTTGCAAAAGAACGCGGGCAATATTCTGCCAAACGACGAAATCGCTATCCAGCTGGCATTGCATACGCTGTATGACCGCGATTTGGGGCTGCCCGAAAAAGCCGAGCAATGCCTGAATCGTGCGCGCGAGCTGTCGATGAACGATCCCCGCGTGATCATGGCCGAAATCGAGCGGTATCAGCGGCGCAATCAGCTCGAGGAACAGGTTGGTCTGCGGCTGGCTTTGATTGGCGCAGTCTCTCCACAGGTTGCGGTCGAGCAGACGCTCGCCCTGGTGCAGCTGTATGAGCAGCTCAATGCTGATCCCTCCAAACCGATTGAAATTTTGCGCCAGACGAATTCCCGCGTGCCCAATAACCCGCAGATCCTTCAGGAATTGCGCCGTTATCTGCGCAAGAGCCGCCAGTTCTTTGAGCTTGCCACGGTGCTCGAAAAACTCGCCAAAGTGACCAAAGATTTGCAGATGCGCAAGACGATTCTGCTCGAGGCAAGCGAGGTGCATGCGCAGCTGGGCAATAAACAGGTTTCGGAATCTTTGTATCACGAAGCACAGCTGTGCAGTCCCATCAATCCCGAAAACGTTGCAGATCTCAATTATGCGGGCAAGCGTTCCGAATTCGGTCCGAATTTGTTCAACGACAAGCCTGTGCCCGGATTCGGCAGCAATTCGCTCACCTCGGCTTTGCTCACGTCGCAGGAAAACCAGCTGCAAAGCGATACAGGCAAGAGCAATACCCATACGAATAACGAGGGTGTGGTCGATCCGGCTGCGCAGCCTGCGCTGAACAAGGATATCTTTTCGACGAACCCGAATCTCACGCCGATGCCGCTCAGCCAGTCGCTGGATGATGCCCGTCGCAACGATCATCTGAACAGCCGTCCAAGAATCGCGCATCCTTCCTACGACGAGAATGCGCCCATCGAGCTGCAGATCGCCGAAGCCCGGCGTCACGGCAGTTCCGAAGCTCTGCTCGATCGGTTGCTGTTTTCAATTTCCGACAAGCCCGAAGCTGAGCAGCCGCCCCGCATTCTGCAGGAAATCGCATGCATTTATCTGTATGACAAGAACGATCCCGAAAATGCGCGCACCTATCTGGAGCGCGCCTGCGCACATAGCAAAGAGGTCGCTTATGGTGAACAGACGCTCAATGCGCTCGAAATGATCTATCAGGCGACGCAGCAGTACAAGGAACTGGGCGAGGTCTATCAGAAAAAGTGCGAAATCCTCACCGTTATTGAGGAACGCCGCAAATACGAGATTCGTCTGGCTCAGCTGCGGTACGAGCGGCTTGGCGAAACCCAAAAGGCTATCGATACGCTCAATGAACTGCTCGAACGCGCACCCAATAACGAAACCGCGCTCCAGCTGCTTGCACAGATCTACACCGATACACAGAATCTGCCCAAAGCCATCGAAACGCTCGAAAAAATCTCACCGCTGCTCAGGCCGAATTCAAAGATATATACCCAGCACATGATGCGGCTGTCGTCGATGTACCTCGAGGCGGGCGAAAAGCAAAACGCCAAGGATACCCTCCGGGCTTTGCTCAGGAACGATTACATCGACAAACTGATGGTGATCGAAAGCTTCAAACGGATTTGCCGTGCCGACGATGAGTGGGAGGAACTGCTCTCGATTCTGCGGGAAGAAGTGGCATTCTATCTGCGCATACCATCGGCAGACTGCGAACTCGAAAGCGTCGACTGGCTCAATTCCACAGAACTCAACGTTGGCGGTGCGACCCACGCCATGCGCGAATATGCCGATATCCTGTACTACAAGCTGAATCGGATTGGGGCTGCGGTTTCGCTGTTTCTGGCGCTGAACAAGGTGCATCCCGACGATGGCTATCTGCGCAATGTGATTATGGATATCGCTGTGCAGCATCCCGAAAATGCCGAAGCTGTAGCGGCGATGCTCGATTTGTACACATCGCGTGAATCCTCGCAGATCCCGGATGGTGCAGACGATATCCGGCAGATCTACAGCGATATCGGGCAGTCGTTCGATTCGATATGCAACGGCGATTACAGCGAAGCGGCTTCACGGCTGACCGGTCTTTCGGAACAGGTTGCAAAGATCCACCGCAAATCGCTGCCCACGGTGATTAGCGTGCTGCAAAAGCATCTCGAACTGCGTCAGCATCCGGCAGAATCAGCCGCTAAAGAACTGTAAGGAATCTTGCGATAATCGTTCGCTGGCCGCTCTTGTTAAAGCTCACGGTCGCCTTGTAATCGCTCCCGCTGGCTTCCAGCTTGATCACCACGCCTTTGCCGTGAATGGCGTGATCTACCTCGGTTCCGACCTGCATCTTTTTATTGTTTTTGCCTACGGCGCTCACGACCTGACGCGATTTTTCGACGACAGACTGCGGCAATGCTTCGACCGAATCCGCTTTTGATGGGCGATTTGCACGGTTTTCAGACGCATTCTGTTTCGACTTTTGAATCACATCATCAAATATATCAAAAGCATCGTCGTCGTAGCGATAATCGGGCTCGAAATCGTCGGTTTGCTGCTGCTTTTTATTTTTGATACCGCCGGCCGGTGCGAGGTCGAAGAAAGGATTGTCGTCTTTTGGTGCGGCAACTTTGGGCTTTGAACTGCGAGCCGATGACCACGACAATTTTGGGGTTCCGCCGCCCGAATACCCAAAATCGCGGGGTTCTGCAGCCATATAATCGACGCAGCCCCGGCTGTCGCTGTCGACCATCTCGTCGAGGAAATTGCTCGAAGCCTGCGCGCTCAAACGGCCATATTCATGCCGTTCTTCTGCATGCGATATATAGAGTATTTTCTTGGCGCGCGTCATGGCGACATACATCAGACGGCGTTCTTCTTCGATATCGCAAATGCCGCCGCGATCGAGCGGCAAAATGCCCTGTTCGGCGCCGACGATAAAGACGACATCGAACTCAAGGCCCTTGGCGCTGTGAATGGTCATCAGGTTGACCGCCGCTTTCTGGTCGTCTGATTCCGGGCGCACGAGCGCCATTTCTTCAAGAAATCCGGGCAAATCGTTTGGGTGTTCGTCGTTATAGCTGCGCAGCGTTTCAAACAGGCTTTTGATGCGGTCTTCGACTTCGTCGAATTCCTGCCCTTTTTTCTCGGCTGCTTTGCGAATATAGTTCAGATATCCGGTTTCGGTGATGATATCGTTGAGGATGTCCTGCGGTGCGCGTTCGCGCCAGTTTTCGACGCGCTCGAGCATGTTCAGAAACTGCCTGCATCCGGCAATCACTTTGGCGCCAGCCCTTGGAATCTTGCACTTTTCCGAAATGATATCTTCGAGCACACTGCGCAGACACTCGCTTTTGGTCTTGTTAAAAGCGGCTTTCTTTTCGACGAATTCCAATAGTTTGTCGCACGATTTTTCGCCGATACCGCGCACGGGCTTGTTGATGATGCGCCGCAGCGCCATTGTGTCGGTCGGATTGACCAGAATGCGCAGATAGCACATCAAATCGGCAATTTCCTCGCGCTCAAAAAATCCGACGGCTCCAATCACCTGATACGGTACATTCTTTCTCGTACACTCGCGCTCAAAGTTCACAGACTGGCTGTTTTTTCGATACAGCACGGCAAACTGCTGCAGGCTGATATGGCTGGAGCGGCTGAGTTTTTGTATGGTTTTGAGCACGCCATCCGCTTCGTCCCAATCGTTGTCGTACGATACGATATGAACCGGTTCGCCGCCTTGCCTGTCGGTCCACAGGCGCTTTTCGGTGCGCACTTTGTTGCATGCGATGAGATTGCCCGCGCATGTGAGAATGGGCCTGGTCGAACGATAGTTTTGTTCGAGCTTGAATACTTCACACGCGCCATATCGCTGTTCAAACTTGAGAATTGCGGATGGATCTGCGCCGCGCCATGTATAGATCGACTGATCATCATCTCCGACGACCGTGAGCTGCGTTTCGGGGCCGCACAGCGATTGTATCAAATCAAGCTGCACGCCGTTTGTATCCTGGAACTCGTCGACCAGAATATATTGATACTTTCTTTGTATATATGTTTTTACCTCGGCCACATGATTCAATATATACAACGGCCACAGCAAAAGCCCCGCAAAATCGACGGCATTGTTGTCTATCAAAAGCTGTTCGTATTTCTGGTAAACGAGCGCCATGTTTTCCTGATCGCGGGATTTGGCCTGTTTTTGCGCATCCTGAACAGAATTGCCGCGCTCTTTCCACATCATAATCTGTTCCAGATAGCTGTTTACGGCCGCATTTTCGCTCTTTTTGTCGGTGTCGCTCTGCTCGATGGGAGCCGGATTGAGCACGCCGGTTTGCTGCATGGCGGTCTTCACAAGCGATTTCTGTTCGTTGTCGGCATAGATCGAAAAAGTACTTTCCAGACCTGCATATTTCGCATACTGGCGTAAAAACCGTGCGCCAAACGCATGAAACGTCGAAAGCTGCACGCCGTGCGCATCGTCGCTAATCAGGCTGAGCGCGCGCTCGCGCATTTCGCGCGCCGCTTTATTGGTAAACGTGATGGCCAGAATTGACGAAGGCCGCGCGCCCTGAGAAATGAGCCACGCAATCCGGTGCGTCAGAACGCGGGTTTTGCCGCTCCCTGCACCGGCCAGAATCAGGCAGTGCTTGTCGCCGCAATAAGTTACTGCATCGCGTTGAGGCTGATTTAACGACTCAAGAGAAATCCCCACGGTATCCTCCGGCATTGTCTGTGCGTTTGTTTTTGGGTTGCCGTGCTATCTGCGATACGCACGGCGGGCAGCGTCTATCTGCGATACGCCGCTGCAATTGTTTGGATTCAGCGTCAGACCACAGATACAAAAAAAGCCGCATAAAGCGGCTTTCTTCTTGCCGGGGGCGGGACTTGAACCCGCACGTCCATCAAAGGACAGAAGATTTTAAGTCTCCTGCGTCTACCATTTCGCCACCCCGGCTTTTGACCGGCAAAGCCGATCAAACGGGGACTATGTATAAGAATTGCGCGCTGTTTTGTCAACGGGTTTTTGTTGTGATGCGCTATCCTGCCTTTGATTTATGCGGGAATCGTATAGATTTACTGTAACGGTTGATCGAGCTGAGCCTGGCGTTTGAGCGCATAGTCGAGCATCGTGTTGATGAGCTTGCGGTAGCCTGCCGATCGAATCTTTAACCCGCCGTAGCCATTATTATATTCGCCCGAATACAATCCCAGATATTTCACGACATCCTCGTTGGGCAGCGCAATATTTCTGGTTTCGAATATCTGCCGCAGGTTGTTCAGATCCTTGGTGCCGGGAAAGAGAACGGCGAGGAGTGCCTTGTGAATGGGCCATCCATGCTCCGAAATGAGCAGATAGGCCAGCAATGCGCCCGAACGATCACCGCCGTGCTCGCAGTGAATATAGACTTCGTAGGGTTTATATTGCCGGATGACATCGATAAACCGCGATGGATTTGGAAACCGTGCACCGAACGGAATATTCAGGTGCTGGAATCCCATATCGCGAATGCATTGCGGCAATCCGCCGAATTGCTCGCGTTCGAACAATGCCGCGGTCACGATGAGCCGGATGCGCGCCAGATACATGGTTTTGAGCTGTTTGCACGTCGGATGTGCGCCGATCCAGTAGCCTTCGGCCGACTGACGCGCATTCTTCGGCATATTCAGCAGGGTATGCGATGCGGTGCCCGAGATATAGCCTGCGACTGCCGAATGAAAGATCTTGCCCGTAGCCGTCCACATCTGGTGCTCGGCCATGGTTGCACTCGAATATGGGGCAACCAGCGACGATTCGTTCGATCCGATGTGATTGGGCATGAACGAGGCATCGTGCACTTCTTCGGCTGCTGCGTTTGTGATGCACAGCATTGTCAGAATCAGTGATATAATTGTGAGCAATTTAGCGGGCATAAGACAATCAAAACGGCCGGACATGATGCATCCGGATAAATCCGGTGGCGCAGTATAACGGCATTTCGACCGAAATCAAAAAAGGCGAAGCACATTGGCTTCGCCTTTTGGTTTTGTATGGATATCAACAAGAGTTTTACTTGTGGCTCTGTTGTGCGAGCGTGGATATGGAAGGCTTATGGCTTATGGCTTATGGTTGAGATTCAGAGCCAGACCATAAGCTATAAGCTCTAAGCTATAAGCCACGATTGCTTGGCGCTTTGGCGGAAGCGATATCCACGATGGTTCAACACAGCTTTACTTATTGGCGTCTTCTGGGAGGCCGAGCACGACGAACTCCACGCGTCTGTTCCTTGCGCGGCCTTCGGCGGTCTCGTTGTCGTCGATTGGCCTGTCGGGACCATAACCAACAGCGGTGAGGCGGTTGGGATCCACGCCCTGGCCGACGAGATATTTCATAACCGAGTTGGCGCGATCCTGTGAGAGCTTCATGTTGCTCTTGTATTTGCCGCGGCTGTCGGTATGACCTTCGACCGTGATATTGCCGATGTGCGGATTGTCGTTGAGCAGTTTGGCAACCTGGTTGAGCAGATCGAACGATTCGGGCTTAATCTTGGCCTTTGAGGTCTCGAAGAATACCTGCTCCTTGATGTTGATCTTTCCGTCTTCGAGAGAGACCTTGGCATCTGGATCGGAATCGGGGCATCCGTCTTCGTCTTCGTAACCATTGACGGTTTCGGGTTTTGTCGGGCATTTGTCGAGGTGATCGGCAATGGTATCGCCATCGGAATCGACTGGATTGCATCCCTTGAATTCGATGAGTCCGGGTTCATCGGGGCATCTGTCTTCGTAATCGGGGATGGTGTCACCGTCGCGATCGGGCGGGCATCCGTATTCATCGATATATCCGACTCTTCCGACGAACGGGCATTTATCCATATAGTCTGGAATTGTATCGTTATCCGAATCGATGACCTTGTTGCGGCATCGTTCGGGAATCTGGCTGAGTGGCGTGATTTCGGGATCCGGGCAGGGATCGACGGCGGTGATATAGCCGCCCGATTCCATGTCGTAATTGAGCATGCCGCCGTTGACCCAGTGGAAGTTGAGACCGAGGAAAACGCGGACATCCGGTGAGCCAACGCCCATCACACCCGTGCCGATACCGCCGGTGAGCGCCAGACCACGGTACCATGCATTGCTGTCGATGAGTCTGTATCTGAGGGCGAGGTCAGCTTCGAACGGACGTTCCTTGGAGTCGAGCTTTTTGTCTTTCTGAGAGACGTTGAATTCGCCGTGCATATCGAGGAGCAGGTCGAGGTCTTTGTGGAAAAACGGCACGGCGGCAGCGCCGGAAATCAGGAAGGTCTGGCCCATATCGTATTTGCCGTAAATCATGCGGCGCGGTCTGTAGCGGTAACCAAGGTTGATGCCCATTTTGGCCTTTGCGAACGGATTGAATTCCAGAGCGGCCAGCAATGCGAACGTGACGGCTTCGTCGCTCATGAACTTGCCGGTGGTTCCGGTTGGCGTGGACAAATCGGCGATAAAAGCGAGTCCGACTGGGTATTTGCGCAGGTCAAGTGCCTTTCCTTTCACGACGATGCGGAGATCGCCAGCGCCGGCTGCGCCATCTGTCTTGCTCAGGTTGGGGTATTCGGTTTTGTTTGCAAAATCGGTGGATTCATACAGCGCAACAGGCATGGACAGTGCAATTTCGACCCACTTGAAGAGCGACACCGATGCATACAGATCGAGGTAGGTTTGGTTTGCCAGCACAGCCATATTGGTGTTGCGGCTGGAATACTTCATTTCGAGCGGCACATGGGCGTAATGCAGATAAAAACCGCCGGTGATACGCCAGTCTTCATCGTCGATCATCGTGCCATAGGTCGTGAGATAATCGCCGGGATTGGGTGCCGGGCGCCAGAACTGCAGGTTGAATGCGGGGACTTTGTCGGTTCTGAAATGATCGAGCGTTCCCACGTCGTCCTGCGCCATTGCCAGACCTGGCACAATGAACATCAGCAAGGCAGCGAGCACAAGCAACAGTTTACAAGTTTTCATGATTCTCCTTTAGGGTGGAAAACTCCATGCTTCTCAAAAAAGCCTGCTAATTTAAACCACATTGTATAGAAATGTACACAAAAAGATGTTGTTAGACATTAGCCGGGGGTAAACGCAGTGCAACCCCCGGCGTCAATCGTCAATCGGCGATTGGGATGAGGAATGAGGGATGAGGAATCACATAATCCGACGCGCCCGTAGGGCGCAACCGCCAGCGCCCCGCAGGGGCGCTTGACATTAGCCGGGGGTAAACGTAGTGCAACCCCCGGCTTATGCATCCCAGAAATCGCGTATGGATTTTTCGTCGCCCGTATCGACCAGCGTGATACCGGCATCTGCGATTTGGACGATGGCCAGCTTGTATCGTACCAGGCGCTGATTGAGGCTGGTCATCCAGTCGCCGGTATTTGGGGCGATTTGCAAAGCTGCCTGGTGTATCAGGTTGATGACGGGTCTGAATTGTGCGCGGGCGATGGTTGTGAGCGTGGTTTCCCATTGTTCGCCGGTTTTTTGGACGACGCTGGCTGTGTGGAGCAGCTGCAGTGCTTCGGCGCGCAGGTTGTCGATTGTGGGCGGCAGAATCTGTGCGCATGTCGTCGATTCGCGGTTCGAAATCCAGTTCATCATGGTGGCTTTGAGGACTTCGTTTGCGCCGCAGAGGGGGATTGTGGCGGCTTCGAGAATCGGGCGCAGTTCTTCGGGAACGGGATCGGGATGCATTTCGACGGGCTGGGATTTTTGAACGATATCGCGGTAAATATCGACGATATCGCGATCCTGTGTGTCTTCGTCGCAGGGCATATCGGCATCGGGAATCTGGATGCCGAGTTTAGACAGCTGGTTTCGTGCGGCATTTTGTGCCGACTTTCTGATTCTGGTGATAAAGCTCATAAGCAAGACCGCGTATGTGGCGAGGCTGAGGTGCAGCCGGAATGGGGCGTTGCGGGGCCGCAGTGCATCAGATTTGGCCCCGCATCGGGGGTAGCGGCGTATTGGCGTGCCAATAGCCGCGCAGGGGGTGTCCCCCTTTAGTTGTTTCAATTTAGCGGTTTTGCGGGCGAATTTGCAGAATTATTTTCGAATTGGCGGCGAATTTTGGCGCGCCGGCGTCTGCGCATGAATCTGAGCGCGGCGAAACACAGCAGCACAAGGCATGGCACGCCGGCGACGTTGAGCAGGATGATGCGTTTGCGGGCGTCGGGCGTGGGATTGGTGAACATCTGGGGCAGGGTGCGGTTGCGGATTTCGATGAGCGCGTCGTCCTGGATGAGCCATTCGATGCCGTTGACGAACAGGTGAATGCCGAGGCGGGCGAATTCGTCGGAATAACCGATGAGGCTGTTGCTGAACAGGAAATCACCGGTCGGGACGATGAGGTAGCGCGCGCGATTGGTCGATTCGGCGAAGTTTTGGGCATCTGCGTTGGCCGGCAGCGTGTCGCGAGTGAAGTGTGAGCGCTGTGGGGTCTGCAATGCGACGATGAGCGTGTGCGGGCCGGGGATCTCGTCGGGGCGCGGTTTTTGGAGGGCTTCGATGTGAATGTCGCCGCCCGATGGTCGTGTGACTGCGCTGCTGTCGCTGATGGCAAGCCGCGAGAGGTCGGCATGGTTGCTTGCGATGCGCGATTCGTCGATGGACAGTGTGCCCGAAAACGGCATCACGATGGCCGTGAGGTTCTGGGTGATGGGGTTGGATTTGTCGAGCGTCGTGATGATGGGGAGGGCGGGCAGCGAAACCGGCACTTTTGAATCTTCGGTGAATTGTGTGCCGACGATATTGTGCGTGCGGTCGAGCAGCAGGTCGGCATTGAGCTGAACACCGGCATTTTTGAGGATTTCGTTGAGCTTTGAGTCGATGTTGAAGCGCGGCTGGTCGGGCTGCAGCAGGTCTCCCTGGGCGGGGTTTTGGAAGATGGCCAGGGCGGTGCCGCCAAAGACGGCCTGCTCGATGGCGTAGAGGGCGCACGGCGTGAGTTCGCGGCTGACGTTGAGCACCACGAGTGCGTTGGCTGGTGAGGAAAGCGAGCAATTATCGGTGATATCAACGGTTTTGACCGAGACGCGCTTGCCGAAAACTTCGGCGAAGACCGTCTGCATGCTTTCGATGAGGATGTTCGATTCGGCCAGACCGCCGAATCCGTTGAGCACGGCAACCGATTTCTGTGATGGGGCCGTGAGATTGACGATGGATTTGGCGATGAGGTATTCGAAGTTGTCGGTTGAACGCAGCTCGGGAATCGTTTCGGCCATGTCGCGGTAAATCACGGTCATGCCTTTGAACACGAGGCGCAGTGTGCGTTGGGAGGCGTCGTGCTGTGAAACGGCGACTTTGCGCAGACCAAAGCCTTTGGCGACGTCTTCGTCGGTCTGCGACTGCGGCTCGATAATCTCAAACGAGAGCATGCCGTGGGCGTTTGCTTCGAATTCGGCGAGCAGGTCGTTGAGGCGCTGCCGCAGTGAATTGTCGGGCGCGGGCAGATCGGGCGACAGGAAAACCTTAATTCTGATGCGGTCCTGGAGCGAGCCGAGCAGGTTTTGGGTGGCCGGACTGAGCGTGAACTGCGCATCTGCAGTGAGATCCCAGCGTGCAGATGTGACGCGGGAGAAAATGAGGTTCAGTGCGACGATTGCGGTAAGAATTATCGCAAGCACTGCTGCGGTATGCAGCAGATAAGTCCGGCGTGTGGGGTGTTTTTTGGTCATGAGTTGAGTGTGGGGAATTTGCCCCACACCGGGGATGGATGCGTTATGCAGCGACTGAGATTGGGGGCTTTGCGGCCCCCAGGTGACGTTTATTGAGCCGCGTTGACGGGGAGATCGGCGATGACTTTCTGGTCGTCGTCGCCATCGATGCGGTTATCGAAGATATTGCCGGTGCCGCACTTTTCGAAGGTGATGCCGCCCTTGTTGTTGATCTTGGCATCCGATCCGATTTCGAGGCATTTGTGGTCTGTGGCTTTGAACGCGATGGCCGAGAGCGTGATATCGGCTTCGGGGCGGATGCGGAGAGAGGCGTATTCACCGCAGCCGGTATTGGCGAGCTGCAGACCGGAGAGGCTGGATGGACGGGTTGTATCGATGAACAGTCCGTACCAGAAATTGGGTTCGTCGGAGACGCCGCGCATGATGACGGGATTCTCGGCCGTACCTTCGATCTTGATTTGAATTGAGCCGCCGATGCGTGCATCCTTTTCGTGCTCGAAAACGAACTCAACGCCCGGTTCGATGGTGAGTGTTCCGGATTCACCGTCGACGTTCATGCCATCTGCCATGAAGTAGGGAAGGGGCTGTTTTTTGATAACAGACGTCTGGACATCATCGAAAGTGTTGCAGTTGATGCGGATGAACTGCTTGTTGTTTTCGTACTGATTGCCGTCGCCGATTTGTGCGATCTGCGCATAGCTGTTGAGAACAAGCGGGAAACCCTTGCAATTCTTGATGGTATTGTTGGTGAATTTGGTCAATTTGGCTTCGTTGTTAATCACGATGCCGTTATTTGCAGAGCCGTCGAGGGTGAGGTGGTCGATGGCAAGGCGGGCTTCGTAACTCAGGTTGATAACCTGTTCTTCGCCGTCGGCATTGAATACCTGCAGGTAGTTAATGGCGTTGTCTTTATTCTTTGAGTTAAAGCTGAGGCCTGACCAGGCGGAACTGTTGGTGGATTTGAAGATGACGGGGGATTCGGCGGACCCCTTGATGATGAGTGCGGCGTCACCGTTGACGGAGATGCCGGCGCTTGCGGATTGCATGTCGATGGTGACGCCGGGGCCGATTTCAAGCTTTGTATTGTCGTTGAGACCGAGGTCGGAGTCGAGGATGTAGTCGATGTCGAGGCCGAGGTCTTCGAGTTTTACGGCTTTATTCTCCTGGAATGCACCGAGGTTGATTTGCTGAGGCGTGGTGGGCTTGGCATCGGCGGCAGGGGCCTGATCTTTGGCAGCGTCGGCAGCCGGCGCCTGATCTTTGGCAGCGTCGGCAGCAGGGGCCTGAGCTTTTGCGGGATCGGCTTCGCATTTCATATTGCGGCAGATCTGGCCATTGGGGCATTCCGAGTCGAGCTTGCAGCCGGCGTCTTTCTTTCCGCAGGCGGGCAAAAGTGAGACAAACGCGAGGGCTACGATACAAATACGCAAATGGTTCATAATTATCTCCATGGTTTAGTTAAGGATTACGGCAGTGCGCGGGCGGCATCACGCAGCGATTTGAGATCGTTGAAAATGCGGGATTTGACGAGTTCGACGACCTCGCTGAGCGGCACTTTGGTGTTGTCTTTGTCTGCGCGGTGTTTGAATTCGACCATACCTTCGCTGAGATTGCGATCGCCAATGGTGATGCGGTAGGGAATGCCGATGAGGTCGTCGTCTTTGAATTTGACGCCTGCGCGGGCATCGCGATCGTCGAAGAGCACCTCGATGCCAGCGGCTTCGAGTTCGGCGGTGATCTTTTCGGCGGCGGCAACGACGGTTTCGCTCTTCATGAGCATTGGCGTGACGATGACGTGATAGGGGGCGATGGCGGCCGGGAGGTTGATGCCGTTTTCATCGTTGTATTGTTCGATGGCGGCGGCGAGTACACGGGTAATACCGATGCCGTAGCAGCCCATCACGCATGGATGGGAATCGCCGTTCACGTCGAGATATGTGGCGCCCATGGGCTCACTGTATTTGGTGCCGAGCAGGAAGACGTGTCCGACCTCGATGCCGCGGAAAGCCTGAAGCGGTGCGCCGCAATGCGGGCAAGCGTCGCCTTCCTGCGCGAGCAGCAGATCGGTGAGGGCAGTGACTTTGAAATCGCGTCCCGGTTCGATGTGTTTGAAGTGGTGATCGGTATGATTTGCGCCGCAGATGCAATCGTGCATGCGGGCAACATTGAGATCGGCGTAGACGGGAATGCCGGCATCGATGCCGACGGGTCCGAGCGCACCGACTTTGGCGTGCATGATTTCTTCGATGGCGGCATCGCTGGCCATGACGAGATTCTCGCATCCGAGCACGCGATTGAGTTTGATTTCGTTGAGATTATCGTTGCCGCGCATGAGGATGAGCACAGGTTTTCCGTCGGCCAGATAGACGAGTGTCTTGATGGAATTGTCTGGCGTCGTGTTAAAGAAGGCAGCGACTTCGTCGATGGAATGCGCGGCACCTGTAGCGATTTCTTCGCGAGCCGGCGTAGCGGCGTCTGGTGCAAATGCCTTGATCGACATATCGCGTTTGACTTCGGCTTTTTCTTCGTTTGCGGCATAACCGCATTTGGGGCAAGACAGGATGCGGTCTTCGCCGGTTTGTGCGAGCACCTGGAATTCGTGGCTGTGCGAGCCGCCGATGTTTCCGGAATCGGCTTCGACAGCGCGGAACTCAAGTCCGCATCGCGTGAAGATGCGGCGGTAGGCGTTATACATCTTTTTGTAGGATTCTTCGGCAGCATCGAACGAAACGTCGAACGAATAGCCGTCTTTCATCATGAATTCACGGCCGCGCATCAGACCGGCGCGAGGACGGAGCTCGTCGCGGAATTTGACCTGAATCTGATAGAGATTGATGGGCATTTGCTTATAGGAGCGGACGAACTGTCTGGCGAGATCGGTGACGCCTTCTTCGTGCGTAGGCGTGAGGCAGTATTCCTGAGATTTTCGGTCGACGAAGCGCAGGAGCTCTTTTCCGTAGTGATCCCATCGCCCGGACTGTTTCCAGATTTCAGCGGGCTGCACCATGGGGAGCAGGATTTCCTGAGCGCCGGAGGCGTTCATTTCTTCGCGGACGATTTGAGCAATTTTTTGGACGCTTCGCAGCGCGAGCGGCATGAGGGTATAGATGCCAGCCGTGAGCTGGTTGATATAGCCGGCCCGCAGCATGAGCTGATGGCTGGGGAGCTCTGCATCGACAGGTGTTTCTTTACGGGTCGGAATGAGGGTTTGTGTGTATCGCATGAATAATCCTTATGTTTGTAGTAAAAGCGGCGCGAACAATCGCATCCAAAATGGCGGTAACTTTCGGTGTTTTTCGAATAAATATCAAGAGGATTGTTATTTTTGAGGAAATTCTGTATAATGGACGATTGGAAAAGTGTGCGTTAAAAAAGCACACCCATTTGAAGCGCAGCCCGTGGCCAGTGGGGCAGCGTCTGTGGTTTTATGCGTTGTGCCGTATAGAATCGGGGCGTGGCGCGTGTGCAAATATAAGTGAGGTAATTGTTGTCACATAGGTGATGACGGCAGAATCAGGCGTCGAAGCAAGGATTGGCGCAGTAATACAGGAGGAAATAATGGATAGAGCGCAGCTGAAGTGGCTGTTATGTGCATGTATTTTGGCGGGATGTACCGATGGAAACACGGAAGTGGTGGTACCATCCGGACAAGGCGGAACGAGTCCGGCCATAGTAAGTGCCTGTGGCGCGTCAAACCCATGTGCTGCTGATGAAATATGTGCAGAAACAGGTTGTGCCAAAGCGGCTGGAATCGGCAGTTTCTGCGGCCAGGGATATGCGTGCAGCCAGGGCGTTTGTGAGAGCAATATCTGCAAGGTTGTCGTGATGCCTGGTCAGGCTTGCGGCACCGGGAAATCATGCTCCGAGTCGGATTGCGTGAGTGGCGTCTGTCTGAAGAAAGTTCTGGAAGGCGGTGATTGTCGTTCGAGTCTGACATATTGTGACAATGGCACATGTCTGAATGGCTTCTGCAAAGCCAATAGCAGCACGCCCGGAACCGATACCAACTGCACCGATTCGGATAACGATACCATTTCGGATGAGTGGGACAGCTGCGACGTGGATACCGATTCGGATACACTGCCCGATTGTCTGGATTTGGACAGCGACGGCGACACGATCCCCGATGCACTCGAAACGCTCAGCGGTAAATGCAAACGCCCCACAGATTCAGACCTTGACGGCGTTTTCAATTTCATGGCTCAGGACAGCGATGGCAACGGTATCCTCGACAAAGATGAAAATGCCTATCTGGAAGATCAGGTTGGCCGCAGATATCGCATTGTTGTCGTGGATAACATGATTTCAGTACAGGATTCGACGGGCAACCAGGTTGGCAGCGGTATTGATCCGGTGACGCATCAGCTGCTGGATACAACAGGTCAGCCTGTCGGTGATCTGGTTTTGAAGTATGCAGATCTGGATAAGGATGGCGAGCCAGATTTTATGGATACAGATAATGATGGCGATGCGCTGAGCGATCGAGATGAAATCATCGGTGTTATCCACCCGAAATATCGCAATCTTGGTGCCGATGCGCCGCGTGCCGCGGACTGCAATCACGATAAGCTTCCCGATAATCCGGGCTCGCTGGATAATCCTTTCGATTGCGATGGTGACGGCGTTGCGGATTATTTATCGAATGATTCGGACAGCGATGGCATCGACGATTTTACAGAGGGTCTTGCCGATTCGGATAACGATGGTTTCCTCAATCGCTACTCGCAGGACAGCGACAGCGACGGTGTTTCGGACAAAATTGAACGCGGCAACATTGAGGGAGAGGTCGCCACAACGAACGATGTTTACGATTTCTGCAATTCGGATATCGACGGCGATGGTCTTGAGGATGGTCGTGAAGTCGTTTGCGTGTATGATTTGAGCTGTGAAGATGCTTCGCAGACTGCATGCACGAGCAAATGCACCGATTTGCAGTCTGATAATCAAAACTGCGGCAGCTGCGGTGTCATCTGTGAATATGGCCAGCAGTGTGTATCTGGTGTGTGTACAGCCGCTTGCGACGAAGTGGGACTGACGGAATGCAGCAATGCGTGCGTCGATGTGAACAGTGATCCCAAATCCTGCGGCAGCTGCGGCACCGCATGTGACCAGAGCGAGAAGTGCATTTCTGGCGTTTGTACGCCGGTATTCTTTACGTGTCTGCGCGAGAGCGATACAAGCTGCTATGGCGAATGCGTCGATTTGAAGAGCAACAACCGGAATTGCGGCAGCTGCGGAAACAAATGCGCGGGCGGATCGATTTGCCAGGATGGCAGCTGCGTATCTGACGGTTCCAATAACCCCGGCAAAAATGTTGTCGACGGCCGCTTCAATGTCGATTCCGACGGCGACGGTTATAATGATGCCTCCGAATATGTAGCTGCTATCGCAGTTGGAAAGGATGCGTCATACTTTATCTGCGATCCGACCAAGGCAGTTGTTAAGGATCCAGCTCACGGCATTACCGAAGGCGCATTCGAGTTCTATTTTGAACTGCCTTATCAGGGGGATGAAAAGAACGATACGCTGGAATTTACACCGAAGGTGTCGATGCTCGACGTCGTGTTCAATCTTGATACGACGAACTCCATGGGCGGCGAAGTCAACAATTTGAAGAATAACATTAAGAATAAGATTTATCCTGATATTAAAAAGAACGTTAAGGACAGCGCGTTTGGTGTTTCCAGATTCGACGATTTCCCAACACGAGGTACGCCGAATTCTGCTTACGATTATTTGCCCGGATACGGCATCAAGTATGGCTATGGCCGTGCAAGCGAACACGATGTGCCCTACGAGCTGCTCGGTCGCACCGAAACTGAAGAGAGCACGGTTATTACGAACGTGAACAAGCTCGGATTGCACAACGGCGGTGATTTGCCCGAATCAGGCTATGAATCGCTGTGGCAGCTGGTGATGGGCGACGATAAAACGAAGCCGCAGGCATCGTGGTATGCTTATGGCGGTGATGGTGCCTACGCAGAATTCAGCAGTGGATCCCTTTCGTATGCCTCGCACGACGATACCCGCTGGGGCGGCGCCTCCTTCAGAAAATCCTCGCTGCCAGTGGTTATCCATATTACAGATACCATTTCGCACGACGAAAAGGATTCTCCATACGATCCGGTCTATATCGAGAATGCCCACTATTCCACGGCAGTGCATCAGGCATACGTGAGCAAGGGTGCGCGTATCATTTCGATTTTCCGAAAGGATCAGGAGCATGCAAGTGAGCTCAATTCGAAAGTGACGGGTCGCCGTCTGAATCAGCTCATCGAGACATCGCAGGCCACCAATGCTGTGGTGCCGGCATGTGCGTTCAAGAAAGATGCATCGAACTGGCTGTGTGGTGCCGACAAATGCTGTACCGAGATGGATTCATCGGGTAAAGAGGTGGCCGTAAATCCGACCGACGGCAAATGCGTTCTGAGCTTTGGCATCGACAATTCCTCGGCGCTTTCGACCTCACTGGTTGCCGGTGTGGATGCGCTCGTTAAATATGCAACATCCCAGGTCGCAGCGGTTGTCCGCGGTGAGCCGATCGATGGATCCGAAGTGGATACGTCGTGCTTCATCAAACGCGTTGAAGCATTCGATACCGGCTATGTGGCCCCGCCGCAGGAGCCCGAAGCATCGTGCAATCCCAAGGCTGTACCTGCGCAGTTCAATGGTTCGCTCTATAACAACGGTTACAAGAACTTTGCAACGGGAACTTCAAGCGCCGATAAACCCGGTGCACAGCTCAACTTCCGTGTGGTCGCTCAGAATGATGTCTGTGTGCAGCCCAAAGAACAGGCACAGGTGTTCACCGCACATATTGATATCATCGATCCGGTTACCGGCGTGAACTACGGTTCGCGTGAGGTTTCGATTATCGTTCCCGGTGTGAAGGCCAGTTCTGTGAACTAGCGATTCTGTGCATCATTCGTTTTCGTCAACAGTTTCCCGCGCCAAACGGACGGCGCGGGAATGCAGCTGTTTGTATCTGATGAAAACGATGCAGTGTTTTGTAGAAACATTAAGGTTTGAGTATGAAAAATAATAACAAACAATCGGCAATATATCTCGTCGCAGCCTTAATCGTGGGAAGCACGGCTTTTGCAAGCGGCTGCAACGATGAAACCACGGGACTGACTTTGGGTGCTGCTTCGTCATGCGGTGATAATGCTGTGATGTGCGCTCAGGGCTGCACGAATATCAAAGTGGATGCTCAAAACTGCGGCAGCTGCGGTCATGCCTGCGAAACAGACGAGGCTTGCGTGAATGGCAGCTGTACATCTGCCAGCAGCATTTGCACTTCCAGCAGCCAGAAATATTGCATGGGCAGCTGCGTCGATGTTAAGTCGAATCCCACCTACTGCGGCGACTGCAACACGAAGTGCAAAGACAACGAATCGTGCAAGGACGGCAATTGCGTGGTTGGCTGTGCCAACAACTATACGCTTTGCGACGGCGTTTGCTACAACCTTTTGCGCGATGCCGAGCACTGCGGCGACTGCGATAATGCCTGCGGCAGCAACATGTTCTGTATTGGCGGCGGCTGCAAATGCCAGAACGGCTATTTCGACTGCAACAACAATCCGGGCGATGGCTGTGAATCGGAGCAGGCTTGCGGCCACACGCTCACCTGTGAATCTGAAGATCTGAAATGCGGCGATAAATGCTGTCTTTCGGGCGAAACCTGCTGCGGTGAAACGACATGCGTCAATCCCCAGACCGATGCGCTGCACTGCGGTGGCTGCAATGCAGATCCCTGCGGCGACAATCAAAAGTGCGTCGATGGATCGTGCCAGGATATCGTGGTGGATTGCGAAGATCCCAATACGCAGGCGTGTCACGGCGAATGCGTGGATTTCCTGATTGATG